>BNJT01000249.1_pt1 | contig 255064 bp, 342 predicted proteins | sample 8540491 | NCBI WGS metagenome assembly BNJT01 (sample SAMD00202455, study PRJDB9452) | human saliva metagenome | host: Homo sapiens
GTTCCCCTGTTTTATGCGGCAGGCCGACACAACAAAACATCCCGCGAGGTCGTCTGAAAACAATAAAAATCCCCAAACGTTTTATTTTTAAAGCACAAAAACAGTTTGTCGCATTTTTCAAAAGATTGTCGGAAAAACGATAATATCCGTTTACATGAACGACCGTAGAAAATATAAAAATGCAATCATTCCTATTTCCATGTAAGGAGGATGATTGATGTTCCGCCATAATTTGACCGCCGTTGCCGTTTTGGCGGCGTTTCTTCAGCCGTTTCCGCCGCCGAGCAGGTTAATCTGGAAACCGCTGCATGTTCAGGGCAGCGTTCGTATAACGCGATTGCCACCGGAAAAACGGCGATTACAGCTCGTTTGCCGCCACCGTCGGCACAAAAATCCCCGCTTCTTTTGCGCGAAATTCCGCAATCCGTCAGCATCATCACCAATCAGCGGGTAAAAGATCGCAACGTCGATACTGCGACCAGTTGGCGCGCAAAACGCCGGGCCTGCGCGTGTTGAGCAATGACGACGGGCGCTCGTCGGTTTATGCGCGCGGCTACGAATACAGCGAATACAATATCGACGGCCTGCCGCGCAGATGCAAGTATCAACGGCACGCTGCCCAACCTGTTCGCCTTCGACCGCGTCGAAGTGATGCGCAGTCCGAGCGGCTTGTTCGACAGCGGCGGCGAGATGGGTGGCATTGTGAATTTGGTGCGCAAACGCCCGACCAAAAAGAGTTCCAAGGCCATGCGGCGGCGGGTTCGGTACGCACAAACAATATAAAGCCGAAGCCGACGTTTCAGGCCGTCTGAACGCCGACGGCGGTGTGCGCAGACCGCGTGATGGCGCGAGACCGTCGGCGCGTCTCCGCGTCCCGCCGAGAAAAACAACCACCATGAAACCTTCTATGCGGCGGCGTTGGGACATCAATCCCGACACGACTTTGGGCGTAGGCTATCTCTACCAACAACGCCACCTTGCGCCGTACAACGGCCTGCCAGTCAACCATGACGGCTCGCTGATGAAGCTGCGAACACACCTTTGTCGGCGCGGATTGGAACAAATTTAAAATGAACAGCCACGACGTGTTCGCCGATTTGAAACATTACTTCGGCAGCGGCACTGCAGCAGTCGGCGTGCGCTGTTCGACCGCGATGCCGATTCCAGCTACACTTTGCGGGCGGCAAACGGGCGGAAAACGGCAGTGCGACGGTAACCGGCCTCGGTACCGACATCCGGCAGAAAAGCCTTTGCGTTTGATGCCAGCTACAGCCAGCCGTTCCGCCTGGGCAATACCGCCAACGAATTTGTGGTCGGTGCGGACTACAACCACTTTAAGAGCTTTTGACCGAGCAAGGCCGATCGGCGCTTGCCCGCGGTGTCGCTTTGGGGATTTCCGTTCCGTACCTTATGTCGAACCTGCTGCAACAGGCGCGCGCCGGCACCCGTGGGTATAATTATTCCGTTTCCAAAAGAAAACCTCGACGAATTCGGCCTCTACGGCAAAACCGTATTCCGTCCCGTCGACGACCTGTCGCTGATTGCCGGCGGCCGTGTCAGCCACTACTAAAAATCGAGGCCGAGCAACGATACGAGTTGAACAAAGCCGATAAAACCAAATTCACCGGCTACGCAGGCGCAGTATACGATTTGAACGATGCCAACAGCCTCTACGCCAGCTTCTCCCAGCTCTACACGCCGCAGACCAGCCTCGGCACCGACGGCAAGCTCCTGCAAAGCGCGGCAGGGCAATCAGTTTGAAGCGGGTTACAAAGGCAGCTCCACATGAACGAACGCCTGAATACCCGCGTATCGTTCTACCGTATGCAGGACAAAAAATGCCGCCGCCAGCATCGTCGGCGACAGCACCCACTCACGCTGCGCTGAGGCAAACGTGTGATGGAAGGCGTCGAAACCGAAATCAGCGGCGCGATTACACCGAAATGGCAAATCCACGCAGGCTACAGCTATCTGCACAGCCAAATCAAAACCGCCTCCAACCCCCGCGACGACAGCATCTTCCTGCTGATGCCCAAACACAGCGCAAACCTGTGGACGACTTGCAAGTTACGCCCAAGCTGACCCTGGCGGCGGCGTGAGACGCGATGAGCCACATTACCTCGTCGGCGAGGGTTGCGCGCGGGCAGATACGCCACCTTCGACGCGATGGCGGCTTACCAGTTTACGCCCAAGCTGAAACTGCAAGTCAACGCCGACAACATTTTCAACCGTCACTACTACACCCGTGTCCCGGCAATGCAAACACCTTCAACATTCCCGGTGCGGAACGCAGCCTGATGGCGAACGTGCGGTATGATTTCTAAACGGTAAAAAGGCCGTCTGAAAAACGCTGTGGCGTTTTCAGACAACCTGCCTAACCCGACAAAACAAACACATTACGGGAAATTTATCCAAGCCGGCGGAAAACGTCAGCCGGTTTGGTTTTTCATTTCTAACAAAGCAAACAAACATCGGGGCGGTGTGCTGAACCCCTGCCCGAATCTGAGAGAGAACGGATGAAAAATAGCAGCGAGGCACCAGATTCATTTTTAACGCAACCACATACCTTTAATAGACCGTCTGAAACCGGAAACATCATGACCTCCCGTGTTCCCCAAATGGCAGGGACGCCCGCCTGCTGCAAGCGCAGGAAACGCAAATCCATTCGCAACATACCGGCCGCAGCTGCCGCATTCAGACGGCCTGTATCAGTACACCGCCGCCGCAAGGTTGTCCGGTCCTCTATATACTCGACGGCGACGCGTTTTTCCGGCGGCACTCAGCATCGCGCAATCGCTGCTGGTCAATCCGATGACCCGCAGCAACGCGTGCCTCTTAGTCGGTATCAGCTATCCCAACGGCGCCATCCGCGATTTACAACGGCGCGCACTGGATTACACCCCGCCGCTGCCCGCAGGCGCAACCGAAAGCCGACTGCCGCCGGTATGGGCAGGCAGACCGCTTCGGCGCATTTATCGACGGCGAACTTATGCACGCTGCTGGCGGACAGGTTCCCGATTAATACGGCCGATCAGGCCTTGTTCAACCATTCTTTCGGCGCGCTGTTCGGTGCGTACAGCCTGCTCGTCTCGACCAAACGTTTCCGCCGCTATTTTCTCATCAGCCCTTCAATGTGGTGGCATAACCGCCGCCTTCTTGATTTCATGCCGTCTGAAATTCCGCGGGAATGTTATGCCGAGATACGCGTAGGCGGTTTGGAACAACCTGCCTGCAACGGCGCACGGCACCAGCGCGAACGCAACATGGTTACGCAGGCAGAAGATTTCGCCGCCAGGTTGCGCGGTAAAGGCGTGGAAACCGTGTTTGAGAACTATCCGAACGACAACCACGGCAGCGTTCCCTTCCGGGCCTTACCGGTGCCCTTGCCGCATTGGCGAAGGTATGGCGAGGCCGTCTGAACGGCGCATGTGCGGACTGAAAAGGAAATGCGGCGGGCGGAAGCCGATGGGTGATGAACGGGCGTCTGATGGAGCATCAGCAGATGCAAATAAAATAAGGAACCGATAATAGTCGGTTCCTTTCCTTATTCTGGTGGAGGTGGCGGGATCGAACCGCTGACCTCTTACATACCATGCAAGCGCTCTACCAACTAGAGCTATACCCCCGAATGGTGGCGAATCAGGGACTCGAACCCCGGACACAAGGATTATGATTCCTCTGCTCTAACCGACTGAGCTAATTCGCCGTTTCGTGAAAACCGCTATTATAGGTTTTTCTGCGTTTTGGCAAGCGCATTTAGTTTGTGTTTCGTTTTCTATTTTTGATTTTAAAGGATAAAATAGATTTGTGCATCGGTCGGTTAGGGTTATTAGGTGCAGGCCGTCTGAAGATTGCAGTGGCAGTTTTCAGACGGCCTGATTCAAAATGTGGCATATGTCGCCGGCGAAACCCGCCGAGTTCGTATCTATGTTTTTCCGAACGCGATAACTTTGAAAAGCTCGCCCATTTCGCGGGTTAACCAGTTGCTGTACTGCCGCTGCGGCGGTCAGATAGCCCGCGGTATCAGGATGGCCCGTTTGTGCCCAAAAAGATCGGTGATGCCCAGATTCAGAAGAAAATTGGCTTGGGTGGTGTGCCGATTAAATCAAACCGGCATCGGTGGCCGCTTGTGCAATATCGGTGAAGTTGACATGGGCCGTCAGGTCGGTTAGGCCGGGCAGAGGATCGTGAACGGTGTGGTGCCGGTAATGGCCGATGAGCGTCCCATATGGCGCTGCGGGTGGTAATACTGGGCGGCATCGAAGCCGTAATCGATGAATATCATGCCGCCTCGGCGGCGAGTTTCGAGGCAACGGTGTGCACAAGGCATGTTGCGCGGGGATGAAGCTCAGCTGGTGTACGGTTCGGCGTCGGGAAAATAGTTTTTCGGCAGGCAGAAGCGGGGTAGGGTAGCAGTAGTGTTTGGGGAACTTGGACAAATTCCCCGTTTTTATGCTGACACCGATTTGTTGAAAGTTGCCGCCTTCTTTCCGGACAAGTTCCCACCGGCATAGCGTCCAGTACCTCGGGTTGCCGATGACGATGCCGTCAAATTCGTCGGGAAGCGTGTCGAGATGGATGATTTTTCGTGCGGTTTCGGGAGGAAGACTGTTTGAAATCATGCAGCACGCTGGCGTTCAGCCAGCTCTGGAAGTTCGACGATGTAGTAATGCCTGAGGTCGTCTGAAAAGTTTTGCAGCAGACTCGGCCAAATTCCCCGTTCCGGCACCGAATTCGTATATATTGCCTGCGGTTTTGCGGCAAGAGGACGGAGAGTTGCGCAAACAAGGTTTTTCTGAATAAGGGCGATAGGGCAGGGGCGGTACGAAATCTCCGCCCGCACCGATTTTATGAGCTTCCTCAGTGTAGTAACCGAAGTCAGGAGCATAGAGGGCAAGCTCCATGAAACAGGAGAAAGGAATCCAGTTGCCGTTGTCTGAGATTTCGTCGCTTATCAGACAGCACAGTTTGCCAGCAGGAGTGTTGTGCGGCTGGGAGAAGGGGCCGGAATTTGGAGTTCTCATGACTGTTAGATAATGTAAAGAAATTTAGAATTTGCGCATGTATTATAACGTGCCTGTTTTGTGGTTGGGAAACCGATATTAGTGCTATATGTAGTAGTAAAATGTTACATAAATGATACAAGATATTGTGTTTTCTCGATTCAGTTTGGTTGGGAAAAGACCGTTCGGGTAATGTAGTTGTTTGGGTATCTGTCTGTATTTAAACGTATTTTTGAACCGAAAATAAGCATTTTCAGAGTGTTTGCGATTTGACCGTGTCGGCAAAATTTCTTATAGTGTGTGGGCTAGTGGGGCGATGTGGGGAAAGTGTGCCAATTGCCCCAAAATTTTTCTCTACGACGACAGGATAGATTTAAAGTGTTTGGTGGTGTTCATGAATTGAGTATGAGACAGCAAAGGGCGGTTGGCCATTCCGGCTAGGATTCCGCGATATTTTGCTGCGCCGCTATACCCCCGCCGTCGTGGTTACGCTGGATTCGCGCCAGCGTTTGCTGATGTATCCCGAAAGCGAATGGAGAAAGTATCAGCCTTTTGGCTTTTTGAAAAGTAAACGGAAATCCTGTGTTGCAGCGTTGCAGAACATTGCTGCACAATGCCGAATTGCTGGAGTGGGACAGTGCCGGCCGTATTTTGTTGTCGGCCAATTTGCGCAAACGCGTGGATTTTTGAAAAAGAGGTAACGCTTGCCGGCCGCGCCAACCGGTTGGAGTTGTGGGGTCAGGGAGCATTGGGAAGCTGAGATGAACCAAGCTTTGGATATTAATCCTGAAGAGCTGGTTACCAGTTGAGTCAGACGGATTTGCAGTTGTGAGCGAAGCTGGGGAACTAGCAGACATATTACCGTATTGCTGAACGAGGCGGTGGATGCACTGAATATCCGACCGGACGGCGTGTATGTTGACGGTACGTTCGGCGGGGAGGGCACTCCGCCTGATTTTTGTCCCGTTTGGGCGAAGAGGCCGTTTGATTGTTTTCGACAAAGACCCACAGGCAATAGTTGCGGCAGCATGAGCTGGCGGCGCATATGATATGCGGGTTAGCGTGGTCGCATGACGGATTTTTCCGTTTTTCAGACGGCATTGGATGAGCTGGGGATCGGAAAAGTGGATGCGAGCATTGTTCGATTTGGGTGTTTCATCCCCGCAAATTGACGAGGGCGGTCGCGGCTTCAGCTTTCCGTTTCGATGCGCCTCTGGACATGCGGATGGATCCGACCCGCGGGATGTCGGCGGCAGAATGGATTGCTGCAGCATCCGAACAAGATTTAAACGAGGTAATCAGAATTATGGTGAAGAGCGGTTTAGTCGCCAGATTGCGCGCGCCATTGTTGCGCAACGGGAAGAAAGTCCATGCTGATACAACCCGCAAGCTGGCGCAGCTCGTGGCTCAAAACGTCCGTACTCGCGAGCACGGACAAGACCCGGCAACGCGCACCTTCCAAGCAGTTCGCATCTTTATTAACCGCGAGGCTCGAAGAAATAGAAGCTGTATTGCCTGCAAGCAACAGGCCGTCTGAAAAGAGGGCGGGCGGTTGGCAGTCATCGCGTTCCATTCTTTGGAAGACCGTATTGTAAAACAGTTCATCAAAACAATCGCAACATGCGCCATTGCCACGTTGGGTGGCAGTAAAAAGAAGCGGATTTGCCCCAGCCGCCGTTGAGGCCGGTAGGGGCAGTCAGGCCCAGCGATGCGGAAAATTTTGGCCAATCCGAGGTCGCGTTCTGCGGTGCTGCGTGTAGCCGAGCGTACGGCCGGTAGTTTTAACGCCGAAGAAGGCCGTCTGAAAATGAATAAATTGAACGTGATTTTTATTGGTTGCCGCATCAGCATCCGGTTTTCGCGGTAGTAACCGTACAGGATCAGGCGCGGCGCAATTATATGGTGTTGGACAAGGCTCGAAAACAAGAAATCAAGCTCGAACAGGATTATGCGAGGTTGAAGCTCGGACAGAGCTAAAGTGTCCAATCACAAACTGATTAAAAGTGGCAGCTGAAAAGCAACGGTTACAACCGCCGAGTGCACACAATACTGTAATGGTTGAACACGGAAAAATAATGAAAACACAGGCAGAGTCTTTATCAAAATAACAATTAAAGCTTTACTCCGAAGATTGGTTCAGGAAAGCCCAGTTCGGATAAAAGGTCGATGCCGTCAAGTAATAAGAGAAGTTAGTATGTTGATTAGAAACGAATTTAAGCCGCAGATGCTGCCGAAAGCACCTAAGGCCAAGAAACCATTTCAGCAATGGGCGTATTCTTGTGGTTTTAGGGCGCTGGCTGTCGGGTTTGCAGGATTATTGGGGCGAGGTGTGTATTTTGCAGACTTCGCAGCATGAATTTCTTAAAATCAAGGTGATCAACGATTTGTTCGTAGTCATGACCCTGCCGGCTTCGCGCGGCATGATTACCGACCGCAACGGTGCGACGCTTGCTTTGAGCGCTAACTGGAGTCCCTGTTTTGCCATGCCGTCTGAAATGGATGAAATGCCGACTGAGGCACAGTTGGAAAAACTGTCGTCTATTATTGACGTGCCGGTTGCGTCCATTAAGGAAAAGCTAGGGAAGAAAAAGACTTTATCTATCTGAAGCGCCAATTGAGCAAGGAAAAAGCCGATGAGATTGCTGCGTTGGGCATCAAGGGCTTTGGCTTCAAAAAGAGCTGAAACGCCATTATCCGATGGGCAACCTGTTTGCACATGTTATTCAGTTTTACCAATATCGACGGTAAAGGCCAGGAAGGGTTTGGAACTTTTCCCGCGAAGATATTTTGCGCGGTTCGGATGGCGCTAAAGTTGTGTTGCGCGACAATAAAGGCAATATCGTGGGCAGCCTCGATTCTCCGCGCAACAATGCGCCGAAAAACGGGCGTGATATGGTTCTGTCGCTTGACCAGCATGTCAAACATTGGCTTGCGAGATTAAACAAAGCCGTCGACTACCATCAGGCCGACCGGTACGGTCGTCGTATTGGACGCGCAGACAGGCGAAATCCTTGCCTTGGTCAACAGCCCCGCCTACGACCCCAACCAGCCCGGCAACGCAGGCGAAACAACGCCGTAACCGCGCCGTTACCGATACTAGGATTGACCAGGTTCGGCCATGAAGCCTTTTACTATCCTTAAAGCGTTGGTTCCCGGTAAGATCAACACCAGCCAAAGATTTAACACCAATCCGTATAAAATCGGACCGGCTACCGTGCGTGATACCCATGATTTATCCTTCTTTGGATTTGCAGCATTATGCAAAAATCTTCCAATGTCGGAACAAGCAGGTATCGGCTGTGTACAAGCCGAAGAAATGTATGACTTCTATCACGACTTGGGCGTAGGTGTGCGTATGCATTCCGGTTTTCCCGGGCGAGAGTGCAGGATTGCTGCGCAACTGGAAAAAGATGGCGCCCTATCGAGACGGGCAACCATGTCGTTTTTGGTTACGGTCTGCAGCTGAGCCTGCTGCAATTGGGCGTGTGCATACTATGTTTGACCCATGACGGCGAACTCTTTGCCGGTCAGCTTTGAAAAACGAGGCTGTCGCTCGAGGCAAAGCGAGTTATCAAGCGGAAACTGCGAAAGACAGATTCGTGAAATGATGGTTTGCCAGTAACTGAGCCGGGCGGTACGGGTACTGCCGGTGCGGTGGACAGTCTTTGATGTCGGTGCCAAAACGGGTACTGCGCGTAAATTAATTAACGGCCGCTATGTGGATAACAAGCACGTTGCAGCTCTCGTCGAGCTTTGCACCCGCGCAGAATCCGCGCGTTATTGTGGCGGCCAAACTGTGGATGAACCGACTGCCAACGGCTACTACGGCGGTACGGTCGCGGGACCTGTGTTCAAACGGGTTATGAGCGGCAGCCTGAATATTCTGGGCGTGTCTCAGCAAACCACTGAAAGAAGCGGCAACCGTTAAAAGTATCGTCATCATAAGCCATTAGAAACTGATATATGTTCAGCGAACTGAGTCCTATAGCTGAAACCTTTCCGCCTCTGCTGTAGCAAACGCAGCAGGGCGTTTGTTACATTCAGACGGCCGTCAAATCAAACAAGAGTGATATTTTCGTTTGCCTGTCAGGGCGAAGTCTACAGACGTGCCGCAGTTATATCCGCAGCCATTGCCAACGGCGCGGCTTTATTTTGAGGACGACGACGGCAAATTTGCGTAGGTCGAATGGAAAGTCCCCCAATCAAGGCATCAAAGATTTGAAACACCGTGCCGGCATGTTGGCGGCGCAAGTTTACGACAACGTTTCAGACGACCTCAAAGTCTGGGGGCGTAACCAGCATCCAACAGCAAAACCTCCATCACACAATGGCTGGCACAAGCCGCCGATTTATTGGGCGAAACCGCCATTATCGAGTACGGTCGCAACGCGGCTTTTGGGGGCGCATTGGAAGAAACCACGCACACCACCCCGCGCCCGTCGATGTCCCAAGCCCTGCTACCGTTTCCCGTCAACAAGGCGCGACAGCCGCCGCGATGGAAATCTCCAGCCACGGCCTTGACCAGTCGCGCGTCAACGGCGTGCCATTCCGCAACGCAATCTTCACCAACCTCACCTCGAGACCACCTCGACTACCCACGGCACGATGAAGCCTACGGTGCCATCAAGTCGCGCCTGTTTTACTGGCACGGCTTGAAACACGCCATTATCAACGTGGATGACGAATACGGCGCAGAACTCGTGGGTCGTCTGAAAAAGACTGCCCCGATTTGGCTGTTTACGGCTACGGCTTTCAGCGAACACGCCGACATCCGTATTGTTCATTTCACCGCTTCTTCAGACGGCATGGAAGCGTATTCAAACCCCCGTGGGGTGAAGGCCGCTGTCGCACGCGCCTGCTCGGACGGTTCAACGCGCAAAACCTCGCCGCCTGCGTCGCCTTGCGTACCAGCGGTTATCCGCTTGATAAAGTATTGGATGTGCTGGCAAAAATCCGTCCCGCTTCAGGGCGCATGGACTGCATCATGAACGAGCAACGAAGCCTTTGGTCGTCGTCGATTATGCCCACACACCCGACGCGCATTGAAAAAGCACTCTCCACGCAGGAAAGTCAAAACCGCAGGGCGCGGCTTTTGGTGGTGCGTATTTGGCTGCAGCGGTAACCGCGACCGCGGAAAACGCCCGCTGATGGGTGCAGCAGCCGTGCAGGGCGCGGATAAAGTTGTCGTAACCAGCGACAACCCGCGTTTTGGAAAATCCGCAAGACATCATCAACGACATCCTGCCTGCCGTTTCGGTGCGCAATGCGTCGAAAGCCGACCGCGCCGCCGCCATCCGTTACGCGGTCGAACGCGCTGCTTCAAGCGACATCATCCTGATTGCCGGAAAAGGACACGAAAATTATCAGGATATGCAGGGTGTAAAACATCATTTTCTGATTTCGAAGTTGCAAGAAAAGCGTTGGCAGAACAGATACTAAAATAGAGCAATACAAAGTTTTCAGACGACCTTAAGACCATCGAGGTCGTCTGACAATTCTACCCCGATAAAAACAACAGACACACGCATTACGGCGTCAGCTATTTAAACCTATCGCAGTTGTTTCGGACGGCCTCTGATTATCGTTTCAAGGGCCGTCTGAAAAACAAGGAGACGATTTGATGCTGAAAATGCAGGCAAAAACCCGCACAATCAGTGCAGCCATGATTTTTGTTGCGAGGCTGTGCCGCAAACAACTGCCGCGTCCGAACGCCGAAATTGCCGAGCTGGGGCGAAGAACCGCTCGGCAGCACAAAGTTGCCCGATCCTGTTAAAGAGCAAGCGTTTTGACGACACTTGGGGCGCGGCGCGCAGTCAGAGCGCGAGACATGAAGGTGTGGATATTTTTCGCTGAAAAAACGCCGATACGCGATACGACGCCCGGTATCGTAACCAAAAATCGGGCGCAACCGATTGGGTGGCAAAGTCATCGGCATCCAAGGGCCAGGCGCGATAACTAGTATGCCCACCTCAACAAATTCGCCAGCGTCCGCCTGTATGAGCGCGTGAAAGAAGGACGGGTCATCGGCTATGTCAGCAAAACCGGCAACGCCAAAAACCGCCTGCCATTTGCATTACGGTGTATATCTACCAAGCAGTGCGATTAATCCGTATCCGCTGATTAATCAGGAACGATAGGTCGTCTGAATTGAATATGTAGATTGTCTCGTACACTTTCTATTATCATTTTGTTTTATTTATTTTAAATGAGGGTTTAGCTAGTAAGTTTCTTAAATTAACAGCTTTTTGCTTTAAATGGTTTTTGTCATGCAGTTAGCTACTGAAATTTCTACATGAGACAACAAAACATACCAAAAAGAATTATGTGGTATTTGTTGGACATGATGATTTATGGGCTTATGTGTATCATGATTTGGATGGAGATGGGGATACAGATGCTGTTAATAACTAAGCCTGAAAAATAAAATCACTAACTGCAAAAAGAATAATCTTGTTCTTTCTATTTTGGAAAAAGAATAGATGGACGGCTTATAAAAGTAGCAGAAAATAATAAGATATTTTTATATTCCAAAACTCCCAAAACACCTTTTTCCAGCGAAAGTTTTTTCAAATTCCATCAGTTCAGCATTTATCAAGAAATACATGCAGGGACTTCTCATAATAGTACCTATACTTTCCGTAAATTCAAGAATGAGGTCAGTGGTATTTGACTGAGATAGAAAAAGGTGCGGACTGTTGATAACCCTAAATACTGGAATGGTTGATGTGGTAACAGACTTGAAAAATATCCTAAAAAGTCTTAAGAAGATTCGTTTTTAACCAATTTGATCCTGATTTTATTTTCTAAATTTAATCACTTAACCAATGGAGATATACTAAAAACTTAATGCTAGTTCTGCTTTTGCTACTTCAAAGGGCAATTGACAGTGGAATCACATCACCTAAAGAGTTGGCGGATTTAATGGGAAATGCTGACGTTGAAACAGGTGGATTTACTAGAATGCACGAAAATCATCGGTATAGTTCTGCAAAAAAATCTATGTCTAATATTAGATCTGCCTCAAAACAGTTTAGTGTTGGGGAAATTGAGTCGACTGTTAAAGTAAAGACCCTAGAAATATTTAATGTGTATGAAAATAGGAAGGACTTGGGTATTACACAGCAGGAGATGGATATAAATATCATGGGCGTGGATATTTACAATTTACAGGACGATTATAATTACAGAATATGGAAAGATGTTCCGGTGTTGATTTGAAAAATAATCCAGATATGTAACTGCGGAGCCAGAAATGGCTGCCAAATTGGCGATTGCTTTTTGGAAGCATGAAGTTCCTAAACATCTTAGAGAGAGAATGTGAGGGAGGCTGCTGAAATTATTAACGGCGGAACGAATGGTATGGAGAAAAGGGTACTACGTTCAAAAGAATGGGAGAAGGTAATTACACACTGAGCTGATTTTGGAAATGCACACAAAAACAGAGCCAAGAAAAACAGCAAAATACATCTCAACGTGATGAAAAATTTTGCTGAAAATGAGAAAAAGGTCAATCCAAATGCACGAAGAAACCCACGCGATGCTTCAAAACCTCCTAGAACGATACCGACGGTTCGTATGCCAAAAACTTGTGGCGGAAAACCCAGGGGAAGTTATCCGTTTCAGTGAAAACAACGTACAGCAACAACAGGAGTGGCTGAGCGTGAAAACAGAAAATATACAACAAGAGGAGCAGCAACGAGGTTTGCCCGTTCTGTATGATTAACTAGTGAAAGATATATTATTATGATTAAATTTAAAAAGAAATTTATATTGTTGCTGGGTATGGTTTGTAGTATCTCGGCTTATTCTCAAACCTATATTTCCTATAATGCATCTTTTAATTCAAATGGAATGGATGTTCAATTTTCTTCTAATCAGTATGATACATTCTTGGAAAGACTATATGAATGTAAAAAACGCATCTATCAAAATTCTGCAAAAGCTAAACAAAGCTTTAAAATTGAATACTGCTTGGATAAATTTGGATTATGCTGTTTATACTGGAGAAAATTGGATAATACATATGCTGATGATAAATATTCTATTATTTTCTCAGATATTAATGGAGATAGTATCAATGATTTAATTATACAGTCAGGAGGTGCTTATGGTGGACCATCATTTAATGTTTTATTTATATCGAAAAAGGTAAATTTGTTTTATAATCGCCATCTTTCTCAATTGACTGTTGGTGCGAATTCTTTATTTAGGATAAATAGCAATATTTTAACTGTCAGTAAAACAAATGGATATTGACGAATATAATAGAATTTTCATATAAATTACATAATAATGCAGTTAAGCTAGTGAGAGGAAACTGAGATATGTGAAGCATCATCAGATAAGTGTCAGAGTTAAAAGTGAAAATAAAAATATAAGAGTTCTTATTATGAGTAATGATGGTTTTTGGCATCAGTCGCGATGAATCAGTAAGATTAATTGTTAAGACTGCTATGGATGAAGGAGTTCACAATCATAAAGCAAATTGCCTATATGTTGGCAACAGCAGAACACGAATCTCAAAATTTTACCCAGGAAGAAACTGCTGGTAGAAGCCAAGCTATAAAACGAGGAGCTATCATGGTGGTCCAGAGTATTTTGGTAGAGGATATGTCCATCTTAGCATATAGAAAAATTATGAAAAATGGACAATCGTCTGAATCTGGGAGGAAGTTAATTAATAATATTGAATTGGCTAAAGATCAGAGATTACTGCCAAAAATTTTAGATTATTGGTATGTTGGAAGGTCGTATTACAGGCGCTAAGATTGGTCAGTATATAAATGATGAACATACTGACTATAAAACATGCTAGACAAGTTGTAAAATATGGACTTGATAAGGCTGATGAAATTGCTGAAAAAGCCCAAAGGCTTGGGAAAAGAAATTCAAAATAATTGATCAAATCAAAAAGAGCCTGATCAGAAAATTTCTGCCTGGGATGTGGAAAGTTCTCAAGTTCATATTGCTGATAATAAGGCTTCTAATCAGGTACAGTCAAAATACAGAAAAAGCTCGAGCTATGCTTCAAAACCTCCTGAACGTACTGACGGTTCATATGCCCAAAAACTGTGGCGGAAAACCCAGGGGAAGTTATCCGTTTTTCGATGAAAACAACGTACAGCAACAGCAGGAATTGGCTGAGCGTGAAAAGCAAAATGTACAGCAACAAGAGGGAGCAGCAGCGGAGTTTTTCCCGCTCCGTATAACTTTTAATGGGTATGTCGATAATTTAACCCTCCCTATGGCGGTTAAGCCATGAGAGTTTGAGATCAAGATAAGTGGGACTGATAATGGATGAACTTGACAATGCTTCGGATCGGATACAGAGCCTGATGATTCGATATGGTCAAGGTTGTGGAGAAAATATAAAAATGACAACGAGAAAATTGTCAGTAATATTCAAAGGGAATTGGACAAATCTTTAAGCCAGCAACGTAAAATGATGGTTGATATGGTCGAGGGAGGATTTGTTGGAAAAAGCTTCGGTGCAGAGTACAAGAGTACACCGAAAGATATGAATGAGCACGGCGGCAGATGGTCGGAGACAAGTTCGCGAGTTCAATACCTATCTGCATACTGTCAAAAGGTGAAAATCAAAAATATTCAGAATGACTGTGTTAAGCACGGCAGTTTGCTTTGGCTACGTTGGTTATCGGCGGTATTGCACTGGCTTTCTTTTATTCAGGCATTATTTCCCAAAAGAAAATTGGATGCGGATATGATCAATCGGATCAATGAAGCAGATATTGTCCGCTGTGGAGATAGCTGCTATTGTGAAGACAGGAAGGCGAGGAATAACGGCTATCGGGTTGTCCAGCAACGATATTCGGGTAAATGAACGGTTGCTTAAATTACTAAATTAGAAAAAGAAACCATGAAACCACTAGACCTAAATTTCATCTGCCAGACCCTCAACCTTCGACGCCGTCTGAAAACAAACCGTGTCGCGCATCGTAACCGACAGCCGCGACATTCGCGCCGGGCGATGTGTTTTTGCTTTGGCGGGCGAGCGGTTTGACGCGCTGATTTTGTTGAAGACGTATTGGCTGCGGGTGCGGCGGCGGTTGTGGTTTCGCGCGAAGTGCGCTGCTTTGGATGGCGCGTTGAAAGTCGATGACACGCTTGCCGCGTTGCAAACGTTGGCGAAGGCGTGGCGCGAATAATGAACCCGTTTGTGTTCGGCATTACTGACGCTGGGGAGGCAAAACGACGGTGAGGAAATGTTGGCTGCGGTATTGCGCCGCCGTTTCGGCGTGATGATGCCGTTTTGAGCGACGGGCAACTTCAACAACCACATCGGCCTTCCATGACTTTGTTGAAATTAAACGAAAAAACACCGATATGCAGTGATCAGAAATGGGCATGAACCATTTCGGCGAGCTGGCGGTTTTGACGCAAATTGCCAAACCCGATGCCGCTATGGTTAACAACGCCTTGCGCGCCCATGTCGGCTGCGGTTTTGACGCTGCTCCAATATTGCCAAAGGCGAAAAGCGAGATTTATCAAGGTTTGGGCGAAGACGGATTGGCTTTGATTCCGTGCGAAGACGAGACATGCTGCCGTGTTTCAGACGATCTCCCAAAGGTCATCAGCAGCGGACTTTCGGCGTCGATAGCGGCGATGTCCATACGGAAAATATCGTGTTGAAGACCTTTGTCGTGTGGGATTTGATTTGAGTGTGCGGCGACGAGCATGCCGCCGTGGTGCTGCCCGTTCCCGGCCGCCACAATGTCACAACGCCGCCGCTGCCGCCGCGTTGGCTTTAGCTGCAGGTTTGAGTTTGAACGATGTGGCGGAAGGTTTGAAAGGCTTCGGTAACATCAAAGGTCGTCTGAACGTCAAAGCGGGTATCAAAGGCGCGACCCTGATTGACGATACGTACAACGCGAACCCGACAGCATGAAAGCTGCGATTGACGTGTTGGCGCGTATGCCTGCGCCGCGCATTTTGTGATGGGCGATATGGGCGGGTGGGCGAGGACGAAGCTGCCGCCATGCACGCCGAAAGTCGCGCGTACGCTCGCGACCAAGGTATCGAAGCGGCTTATTTTGTCGGCGACAACAGCGTCAAGCTGGCGGAAACGTTTGGCGCGAGACGGTTTGTGGTTCGCCGCCAAAGACCCGTTGATTCAAGTGTTGAGCCACGATTTGCCAGAACGCGCCACCGTATTGGTGAAAGGTTCGCGCTTTATGAAGATGGAAGAAGTGGTTGAGGCGTTGACGGATGAAGAGGCCGTCTGAAAATGAAAAAGCCGAGCGTTTTTTAAAGCCTTATTGCTGATTGCTGCGCTGATTGGCACGTTTTATGCCGGAATGCGGACGCAGGCGTATGTGAAGACCTCTGCCTAGATTTGGTGGCGGCAGGAATCCGAGGGATATCCGATTTGCGTGCTGGACAAGAATGTCGCGGACGAACGTCTGAAATAAATGTGTATTTTTCAGACGGCCTGAAAATGAATAAACTTTTTGTCTGTTGAGCGTTTTGCTGCCGGGTGCTTGTTATCGGCGGGAAATCAAAATACAGAGCAGTTCGGATGTCCTGCCATCCCGCGACGCAATGCCGCATATTCGCGTGCGGATTTTATCGCTCCGAAAAACGGTATCTGCTGTCTTCAGACGGGAAGGCGTACGGCAAAGCGGGTAGGTTCACAGCCATCCGCCGTACCGACGGTTTCTGGAAGGCTGGATGATTGAAGATAGCGCCGACCGTCAACGAAACCCGATGCCGTCTGAAGATTTTTCAGACGGCCTGATATAACAACAAAAATAAAAGAAGGAAGCCCCATGTTTGTATGCAAAACTCTCATCTCAGTGACTGGTTGTCGGCGCTGAATGTTTTTCAATATACCACCTTCCGTGCCGTAATGGCCGCGCTGACCGCGCTGGTGTTTTCGCTGCTGCTCGGTCCGTGGACCATCCGCAAACTGACTCAGTTGAAAGTCGGGCAGGCGGTGCGTACCGACGAGCCGCAAACCACCTCATCAAAACGGCACGCCGACGATGGGCGGCTCGCTGATTCTGACCGCCATCGCCATATCCACGCTGTTGTGAGCAACTGGGCCCAACCCGTATATCTGGATTCTGCTGGCGGTATTGCTCGCCACCGGCGCACTCGGTTTTTACGACGACTGGCGCAAAGTCGTCTATAAAGACCCCAACGGCGTTTCCGCCAAATTCAAAATGGTGTGGCAGTCGAGCGTTGCCATCTTGGCGGGCGTGTTTCTGTTTTACGCCGCCGAACTGCCGTCCAGTACGGCCTATCGATCACCGTTTCTCAAACCGATCGCCTATCCGCTCGGCGGCGTCGGTTTTATCGTGCTGACCTATTTTCGTGATTGTCAGCATCCAACGCCGTCAACCCTGACCGACGGCTTGGACGGTTTTGGCCGCATTCCCCGTTGTTTTGGTGGCGGGCGGTTTGGCGATTTTTCGCCTATGCCAGCAGCCATGCCAGTTGCCCAATACCTGCAACCGCCCTATGTGGCCGGCGCCAACGAAGTCGTCGTCTTCTGCGCCGCCATGTGCGGCGCCTGCCTCGGCTTTTTATGGTTCAACGCCTATCCCGCCCAAGTCTTTATGGGCGACGTCGGCGCCTTGGCACTCGGTGCCGCACTCAGTACGGTGGCGGTCATTGTGCGGCAGGAAATCGTTTTAGTTCATCATGGGCGGTTTGTTCGTCGTCGAAGCCGTATCGGTGATGTTGCAGGTCGGCTGGTATAAACGCACCACAAAACGCATTTTCCTGATGGCGCCCATCCACCACCATTATGAACAAAAGGGTTGGAAAGAAACCCAAGTCGTCGTCCGCTTCTGGATTATTACCATCGTGTTGGTACTGGTCGGATTGAGTGCGCTGAAAATCCGCTAAAATTACAAACTGGTTTTCAGACGGCCTGAAGGCCGTCTGACTCGAAACAGAAAAATGACTTTCAAAATATCCTCGTCGCTCGGACTTGGCGCACGGGTATTTCATGATTGCCTACCTGCGCAAAAACGGCGCGGAGGTTGCCGCTTATGATGGGAGCTGAAACCCGGAGCGCGTGTCGCAAATCGGTAAGATGTTTGAAGGGCTGGTGTTTTTACACGGGTCGTTTGAAAGATGCGTTGGACAACGGTTTCTCGATATTCTGGCGCTCAGCCCCGGCATCAGCGAGCGTCAGCCGGATATCGAGGCGTTCAAAGCAAAACAGTGGGCGCGTGTTGGGCGATATCGGGTGCTGGCGGACATTGTGAACCGCCGCGGCGACAAGGTGATTGCGATTACCGGCAGCAACAGCAAAACCACGGTAACGAGCCTGGTGGGCTATCTCTGCATCAAGTGCGGGCTGGATACCGTTATCGCGGGCAATATCCGGCACGCCGGTTTTGGAGGCGGAATTGCAGCGCGAAGGCAAAAAGCGGGACGATGTGGGTGTTGGAGCTTTCAGTTTCAACTGGAAAAACGCGAAAAGCCTGCGCCGACTGCGGCGACGGTGCTGAACATCTCCGAAGACCATCTCGACCGCTACGACGACTTGCTCGACTACGCGCATACCAAAGCCAAGATTTTCCGTGGCGATGGCGTACAGGTTTTCAAAATTCAGACGACGTGTTCTGCCGCCGCCATGACAGGGCGGGCGTGAGGTGAAATGGTTTTCGTTGGAACACGAAGCCGATTTTGGTTGGAACGCGAAACGGGTCGTCTGAAACAAGGCGATGAAGATTTGATTGCCACGCAAGACATCCCGCTGCAAGGCTACACAACGCCGCCAACGTCATGGCTGCCGTCGCCTTGTGCGAAGCCGTCAGTTTGCCGCGCGGGAGCATTGCTCGAGCACGTCAAAACCTTCCAAGGCCTGCCGCACCGAGTGGAAAAATCGGCGAGGAAAAAAACGGCGTGGTGTTTATCGACGACAGCAAAAGCTACGAATGTCGGGCGACTGCCGCCGCGATTGCCGGTTTGCAAAATCCGCTCTTCGTGATTTTTGGGCGGTATGGGCAAAGGGCAGGACTTTCACGCCCCTGAGCGACGCGCTTGCCGGCAAGGCAAAAGGCGTGTTCCTGATCGGTGTCGATGCGCCGCAAATCCGTCGCGATTTGGACGGCTGCGGTCTGAATATGACCGACTGCGCCACTTTGGAAGAAGCGGTTCAGACGGCATACGCCCAAAGCCGAAGCAGGCGATATCGTGCTGCTCAGCCCCCGCCTGCGCGAGCTTCGATATGTTCAAAGGCTATGCACACCGTTCGGAAGTGTTTATCGAAGCGTTTGAAGGCTTTGTGAGGGCCGTCTGAAACATGATTTGCAATTACATATGAATTATTGTAAAAAGCATCTCAAATTCCTTGACCGTTCTATCAGTGCGCAGTGGCCAGAAAATAGATATGTCGCTGCTGTGGATGGTCGTCCTGATGACGGCGTTCAGTCTGATGATGATTTATTCCGCTTCGATTGCCTATACGGCGGGCGAAGAGGAACAAATAGTCGTTTGTCCTCAAGCAAGCTGCGTTTGTGGCGGGAAGCGTTGCGGTTTGCGGCGGCGCGGCGCTGTTTATGCCGATGTACCGCTGGAAGAAATTTACACCGTGGTACCTGATAGGCTGTTTCGTGCTGTTGTGCGCGGTGCTGGTGCTCGGGCGCGAAATCAACGGTGCGCGCCGCTGGGAATACGCAGGGCCGGTCAGCCTGCAACCGACGGAGATGTTTAAGCTGGCGGTGGTGCTTTATCTGTCCAGCTTCTTTACCCGCCGGGTGGAAGTTCTGAAACAGGCGAAGAAAATCCTGTTTCCGGTGCGGTGGTGGGTATCGGGTTGGCACTGATGATGTTGCAGCCGGACTTCGGTTCGTTCGTGGTGGTTACGGTGGTGGCGATGGGAATGCTGTTTCTGGCGGGGTTCCGTGAGTATTTTGTGATGATGCTGGCCCGCAGCGATGACGGGTATGGTCAGCCTGATTGCCGTGCACCGTACCGGATGGCGCGCGTGTCGGCGTTTCTCAACCCGTGGGAGGATCCGTTGGGCAAAGGCTATCAGCTCACCCATTCGCTGATGGCGATTGCGCGCGGCGAATGGTTCGGCGTGGGGCTGGGCGCCAGTCTGGAAAAACGATTTTATCTGCCGGAGGCGCATACTGATTTTATTTTCGCCGTTATCGGCGAAGAGTTCAACTTTATGGGAATGTGCCTGCTGGTATTCTGCTACGGCTGGCTGGTGTTCCGTGCGTTTTCCATCGGCAAGCAGGCGCGGGATTTGGAGTTGTTTTTCAGTGCGTATGTGGCCAGAGGCATCGGCATCTGGCTGGGTATACAGAGCTTTTTTCAATATCGGCGTCAATATCGGTATCCTGCCGACCAAAGGACTGCCGCTGCCGTTGATGTCTTACGGCGGTTCGTCGGTGGTCGTGATGCTGTTGTGCATGACCCTGTTGTTGCGTATCGATTATGAAAAACCGCCAGAAAATGCGCGGTTACCAAGTGGAGTAAATTATGGGCGGTAAAACTTTCATGCTGATGGCGGGCGGTACCGGCGGCCATATTTTCCCACGCTGGCGGTGGCAGACTCATTGCGCGACGCGGCCATCATGTGATTTGGCTGGGCGGCGAAGGCTCGATGGAAGAGCGCATCGTGCCGCAATACGACATCCCTGCTCGAAACGCTGGCGATTAAAGGCGTGCGCGGCAACGGCATCAAACGCAAGCTGATGCTGCCGTTTACTTGTATCAAAACCGTCCGCGAAAGCTAGCTGGATTATCCGCAAACACCGTGTCGAGTGCGTCATCGGTTTCGGCGGCTTCGTTACCTTCCCGGCGGCTTGGCGGCGAAGCTGTGCGGCGTGCCGATTGTGATTCACGAACAAAACGCCGTGGCTGGTTTGTCCAACCGCCAACTATCGCGCTGGGCGAAGCGGGTGTTATACGCTTTTCGAAAGCGTTCAGCCACGAAGGCGGCTTTGGTCAGCAGACCCCGTCCGCGCCGATATTGCCAACCTGCCGCGCCTGCCGAGCGTTTTGCAGAGCGCGAAGGCCGTCTGAAAATCCTGGTGGTCGGCGGCAGTTTGGGCGCAGACGTTTTGAATAAAACCGTACCGCAGGCATTGAGCTGCTGCCCGAAGATGCGCGCCCGCAGATGTATCGCAATCGGGCCGCGACAAACTGGGCAGCTTGCGAGGCGGATTACGACGCGCTGGGCGTAAAAAGCCGAATGCGTGGAATTTATCTACCGACATGGTGTCCGCCTACCGCGATGCCGGTTGGTGATTTGCCGTGCCGGCGCGCTGACGATTGCCGAGTTGACGGCGGCGGGGCTGGGTGCGCTGCTGGTGCCGTATCCTTATGCGGTTGATGACCGCAAACCGCCAACGCGCGTTTTATGGTGCAGGCAGGCAGGCCTGCTGTTGCCGCAAACCCGAGTCGACAGCGGAAAAACTTGCCGAAATCTGGGCGGTTTAAACCGTGAAAAATGCCTCAATGGGCGGAAAATGCCCGCACGCTGGCGCTGCCGCACAGTGCGGACGATGTGGCTGAAATCGCAATAGAAACAATATCGTAAAGGCCGTCTGAAACAGCTGGGGCGGGGAAGGTACTGAAATAATAAGCAATGTTATTATTCTTTACGCTAAAACCATAGCGTAGAACGCCGCAGCCGCTTTAAAAATAACGACTTTACGCGTAATTACGCCCATCGGAACACGAAGTATGATGAAAAACAGAGTAACCAATATCCATTTGTCGGTATCGGCGGTTCGGGTATGAGCAGCATTGCCGAAGTTTTACACAATTTGGGTTTTAAAATCTCGGTTCGATCAGGCGAAAAACGCCGCTACCGAACATCTGAGCGGTTGGGGATACAGGTTTATCCCGGCCATACCGCCGAACACGTCAACGAGTGCCGATGGTGGTTACTTCACTGCGGTGAAAAAGACAATCCGGAGTGGTGGCCGCCAATGAACAGCAGATTCCGGTAATTCCGCGCGCGCTGATGCTGGCTGAATTGATGCGTTTCCGCGACAGCATCGCTATTGCCGCGCACGGCAAAACCACCACCACCAGTCTGACGGCATCCATTCTCGGTGCGGCGGGTTAGACCCGACTTTTGTTATCGGCGGCAAACTGAATGCCGCGGGAACCAACGCACGTTTGGGTAAAGGTGAATACATTGTTGCCGAGGCCGATGAGTCAGAAGCCTCATTTCCTGCATCTGACCCGATTATGTCCGTCGTAACCAATATCGACGAAGACCACATGGATACCTACGGACACAGCGTTGAAAACTGCATCAGGCTTTTGTAGATTTTATCCACATCGATGCCGTTCTACGGCAAAGCGTTTTATGCGTCGACAGCGCACACGTCCGCGCTATTCTGCCCAAAGTGAGCAAACCCACGCCGCCACGGATTGGACGATACCGCCGATATTTACGCGACCGATATTGAAAATATCGGCGCGCAGATAATTCACCGTTCACGTCAACGATGAAAGGACACGAGCGGAAAACATTCGGCGTAGTCTTAAATAGTGCCCAGCCGCCATAATGTATTGAACGCATTGGCCGCCATCGGTGTGGCACTGAAGTCGGTGCGCCCGTTGAAGCCATTCAGCAAGGATTGCTCGGCTTTGAGGGCGTCGGCCGCCGCTTCCAGAAATACGGCGACATCAAACTGCCTAATGGTGGGACGGCACTGGTGGTGGATGATTATGGCCACCATCCGGTCGAAATGGCTGCTACTTTGGCGGCGGCACGGGAGCCTATCCTGAAAAACGTCTGGTGTTGGCGTTTTCCAGCCGCATCGCTATACCCGTCACGCGATTTGTTTGAAGATTTCACCTAAAATCCTGAATATGGTGGACTTATTGGTATTGACCGAAGTTTATGCCGCCGGGAAGAACCGATTGCCGCTGCCGATTCTCGTGCCTTGGCCCGTGCTCATCGCGTTTTGGGCAAATTGGAACCGATTTACTGTGAAAGTGTCGCGAACTGCCCGCAATGTTGTTGAATGTTTTGCAAGACGGCGACATTGTATTGAACATGGGGCGGGTAATATCAACAGAGGTGCCTGCCGCGCTGCTCAATTGTCGCAGCAAACCTGAGTGATGGTCAGCAAAGCTGTCGCGTGCGGGTGGTTTGCGAGGTTGATGGGTCGGCTTTGTCAGCAATGTTCGATTTGGCAGAAGCGGTGGTGTCCTTGTGCGCTATAAGACAGATAATTTAAAGCATTGATGCCGTCTGAAAATCTTTCAGACGGCCTGTATCAAAAATAAAGAAAAGAATTTTAATAATGCAGAATTTTGGCAAAGTTGCCGTGTTGATGGGCAGTTTTTCAGCGAACGCAATGTTTTCGTTGGACAGCGGTGCTGCGGTGTCGCCGCATTGAAGGGGCAGGGGTGGACGCACATGCGTTCGATCCGAAAAGACGACGCTCGCTGGCCGATTTGAAAACCCGAGGGTTTCAGAGCGGCCTTCAACATCTGCACGGTACCTACGGTGAAGACGGAGCAGTTCAAGGGGACCTTGGGTTGCTCTGTCATCCCTTATACCGGCAGCGGCGTGACGGCAGTCGGCAATCGGCATGGACAAATACCGTTGCAAGTTAATTTGGCAGGCCTTTGGGTCTGCCTGTTCCCAATTTGCGGTATTGCGTGAAGATACCGATTTTTGAGGGCGGTAGAAAAGCGGTTGGGATTGCCAATGTTCGTCAAACCCGCCAATGAAGGCAGTAGTGTCAGGGTGGTCAAAGTAAAGAAAAAGGCCGTCTGAAAGACGTGTATGCGAGTTGAAAGCATATGAAGGCGAGATTATCGCCGAACGCTTTATCGGCGGCGGTGAATATTCGTGCCCCGTACTCGGAGGCTGCGGCTTTGCCTTCGATTCTGATTGTACCCGCGACCGAATTTTACGATTATGGAGCGAAATACAATCGTGATGATACGGTATACCGATGCCCGTCCGATTTGAACGCGGCCGATGAAGAATTAATGCGCAGATTGGCGGTGCGCGGTGCTAGAGGCGATTGGTGCAGAAGGGTGCGTTCGTGTGGACTTCTTAAAAGATTTGGACGGCAAAGCTCTATCTGTTGGAGATTGATACGCTGCCCGGTACGTGACCAGCCATAGTCTGGTACCGAAATCTGCGCGCATAAATCGGTATGGATTTTTCCCCGATTTGTGTATTGAAATTTTCGAAAAACAGCTCATGTGGGATGATGCCGGTGCGCTGGGGCGCTTAACTCGTTGGTTATTGCTGCTGATGGTTCTGATGCTGCTGCAGGGGCAGGTGTGGCTTGGATTTACAACTCGCCGTATTTTCCCGTCAAAACAGGTGTCCATCCAGGTAAGCTGCTGCATGCCGACGACAAACAGTTGCGAGCCATTGCGCACGAATATATGCGCGGCAATATCTTTCGCGCTGATGTTAATAGGTGCTGAAACGGCTTTTCAGCCAGTTGCCGTGGTTTCGTCTCCGCCGTCCATCGCGTTTACCGGATACGGTGAAATCATTTTAAAGAACGCGAACCAGTGGCAAAATGGTACGACGATTGGTCTGGTGAGATATGCAGGGTAATGTATTCCCTGCAAAAATTCTGATAATCTGCCTGTGTTTGAGGGCAAGAAAGGTACCGGTAAGGAAATGGTGCGAGCGTTAGCGTGATTTACTGATATTTTTGGAACCGCAAGGTTTGAAAAATGAGCAAAATTGATTTATACGCCGCGTTCGGCGTGGTCGATTGAGTTGGACAACGGGATTACGATACGCCTCGGGCGCGAAGCGAAAATCTTTCGTCTGCAACGGTTTGCAGGAATTTGGCCGAGAGTTTATTGAAAAACACGAAAACCAGCGGCTTATGTCGATATGCGTTATAGAGACGGCTTTGCCGTGCGCTGCAACAAACCATTGGATGAACCTTCTGAGAGGTTCAGGAACAAACATCTAATTGAATGAATGAATTTATGGAACAACAAGGTAAATATCATATCTGCACTGGACATTTGGTACGTCAAAAGTTATCCGCACTTATCGGAGGGTCCAGAGGGATAACGAAATTCACATTGTCGGTTTGGGGCAGGCGCCTTCGCGCGCGGACTGGCGGGCATGGTGACCAATATTGATGCGACTGCGAGCCATCAGACAGGCTATTAATGAAGCTGAGGTTGATGGCGATACCAAAATTTCCACGTTACTACGGGCATCGCCGGCAACCATATTCGAAGCCCTGAATTCAAGGCGTAGTTAAAATCAAAGACGGAGAAGTCAACCAGCGGATATGGGCCGAGCCATTGAGCAGCTAGGGGCGGTCAATATCCCGCCTGACCATAATATCCTACATACGGTCGTGCAGAATATGTATTGACAACCAACCTGGAGTCAAAGGAGCCCATCGGCATGAGCGGTGTGCGTTTGGATACCCGCAGTCCATATTATCACCGGTGCAATTACCGCATTGCAGAATATCCAAAAAGTGTATCCATCGTTGCGGCCTGCAAATGGATCAGATTATGTTGCAACCTTTGGCCAGCGGGCGAGCACAGTTTTAACCGAAGATGAAAAAAGATTTGGGTGTGTGTGATTGACATCGGCGGTGGTACCACTGAAACATTGCTGTCTATACTAATGGGACTATCAAACACTGCTGTCAGCACCGGTTGCAGGAGTTTGATTACTAAAGATTTTGGCACAAGCTCTGGCGTGCACTCCCACACAGTGTGCTGAATATGCAAAAATTCATTACGGCGTGGCTATGCCGACAATGGACGGATTGGATGAGGATGGTGGAAGTCGGTGTCGGCGACCGACAACCCCGCCAGATTTCCGTCTGTGCTGGCTGGTGTGATTGGTCCGCGGGTGGAGGAGATTTTAGAATTGACGTTGAATGAGTTACGTCGTTCGGGATTTTCCTGAAGAGGTGCTGACTTCAGGCATCGTTTTAACCGGCGGCGCATCTGTACTGACCGGTATCGTAGAGTTGGCCGAAGAAGTATTCAATCTCCTGCCCGCATTGGAGTGCCACAGGAAATGGGTGGAGTGTCGAACATATCCGTAATCCTCGTTGTGCTACTGCTATCGGTTTTGTTGCAGGCAGCCAGAGGTGAGGAAGACAGTACTGTCTGTGGCAGGAGCGGTTGCTGTTAGTGAGCAGGGCCTAAAAGTCAGCTTATGGTCTAGATTCAAAAATGGCTGAAAGATAATTTCTAAAATTAATTCGGTTGAACATCATGAGCATCTCTGAATGGAATAAATAACGACATTTGGAGGTGCTTTGATTCTATTCGAATAAAAACATAATAACTGGAAATGAAAATAATACAGATTAATTTGGGTGGAATAGACGAGTGTGGTTAGGGTTATAACCCGTGTTTTTTGTTAAAACTATAAGTTTGAAAAATGCTATAAAGGTCAAAAACTGGAAGAATTTTACTCAGTAGCTAAGACTTCTTATATAATATAAAAATTAGTTATTTTGAGCAAGTCCTCAATGCAGGCAGCAGGAGTATTTGAATGGAATTGGTTTACGATGTAGTCAGATCGGCGCAAAGCCCTGCAATTATCAGGTAATTGGTTTGGGTGGTGGTGGTTGTAATGCCATCAACAATATGATTGAAAACACCATCAAGGGTGTGGAATTTATAAGTGCAAATACAGATACCCAGTCTCTGGGGAAAAACAATGCGGCAAAAACGTATTCAATTAGGTACAAACTTGACCCAGCGGTTTTGGGTGCAGGCACCGTCCTGAGAGTGGTCAGGCCGCTGCGCGAGAAGACCAGTGAAGCGATCGAAGATGCGATTCACGGTGCAAATATGTTGTTCGTTACTGCCGGTATGGTGGCGGTACCAGTACGAGCGCGCAGCTCAGTCGTGGCAGAAATTGCCAAGAAATGCGTATTCCCGTCAGTTTGAGTCGTGGAGGCAAGCGTGTTCATATCGCAGAGTGGGTTTAGAGCAGTTAAAAAGTCAAGTTGATTCTTTTGATTATCATCCCTAATGACAAATTGATGACTGCATTGGGTGAGGGAGACGTGACTATGCCGTGAAGCGTTCCGTGCGGCGAGACAATGTACTGTGCGTGATGCAGTTGCAGAGTATTTCCGAGTAGTTACCCGTCCGGGGATTTATCAGCTTGGACTTCACCGACGTGAAAAACGTTATGGTATCAAAAGGCATTTGCCATGATGGGATCAGGTTATTCGCGAAAGATTGACCGTGCGCGTTTGCTTCTGAACACGTAGCTTCCAGCCGCACGCGATAATGTTACTTTGGACGGTGCTCGCGGCGTACTGGTAAGCATCTCTCACTGCCTGCTGCCTGAAAAATGTCGGAATACGCGAAATTATGAAGTCGTAAATGAAAACGCGCATCCTGAGGCGGGTGCAAATATGGTACCGCTGAAGATGACAGTATGAGCGAAGATGCCATCGAGTTACCATTATCGCAACCGGTTTGAAGGGAAAGTAATGATACGAACCAATTCCGTACCGCAGCGCGTACTCAACAATTAGTGAGCGGAGCGGATAATGTAACGAGTCAGCCGCATCAGCATCATCAACAAGCCGGTATGGACGGTTTGGTTCGTTCAGAGTCGCAATGCACGGAACATGAATTTAACTGCTGCTGATTTCGGTAATCAATCGGTATTGGATGATTTTGAAAATCCCTGCGTTTGCGTCGTCAGCATTCAGCATCTGATAAATAATGTAGATAGCCGAAAAGATCTATTCTTTATGAACAGAATCTTTTTAGTAATAAAGACTTAAGGCGGAAACGTCTGAAAATGGTTCAGGCGGCCTCATTTCTCTGCTATTCAATACTTTTGAGTTGATGGTGGATGGGGTATCTATGTATACCAATTTTTCGACCAGTTTGTTTTGCAGTTTCAGAAGCCGTTCAACTGTTCTACATCCAACCATAACCCATTATGCTTTTCTCCTATTTACCGAATTATTATTCATTTGCAATACGCAGTAATGGAACAATTTGGCAATTTGATGAGCGGGCGTATTTTTGAATAAGGTTGGTTGATATACGCCCATACCGCTGAAAGTCAATACTTTCTCCTCTAGCTTTTGTTGTCCGGATAGATGCGGCCGTCAGATCAAAACGAAATCACCATTAGGATTATGTGATGGATTCGACACTAGCCATAAAGTGAGCAGATCTGCTGTATTAACATGTCCGAAAATTTGAAAAGGCCGTCTGAAAATCAATATCAGTCAGTATATCACCGTTCACAACTAAAACAGTTTTCATCTCCTAGTAACAGCAGGCGAGTAGCAATTCCACCTGCTGTTTCTAAGCCGCCGTTTCGTTCAGGAGAATACGAAATCTTGACTCCATATTGATAGCCGTCTCCCAATGTTTCATCAATTTTTCTCCCAGCCAAGCATGGTTAATCACAATTTCTGTGATTCCGGCTTATTTCAGACGGCGTAAATGCCAGCCGATTAATGGTTTCTTTCCCTACCGCTAATAAAGGTTTGGGACAATTATCAGTAAGCAGGGCGCATACGTTCGCGTCCGGCAGCTAAAATCATTGCTTTCATGATGCAGTTTTCATTTTGATAAACGGATTGGATTGTATATGTTGATATTACAGTTAGGGCAAAGCAATTAGAAGAAATTGATTAAAATGCCTAATAAATGGCGTGGTTTATCGTAGATGATATTCAGATAATGGTATCAATGTTATTGATTCGATAAAACATATCTTTGTTGTTAAATGTGAAGAACGATATAATTAATCAATTGTTTGCGTAGATTGTATGAAAAAGAGTTTCGGGCAGTATAGGTAAACTAAGTGTGTTATAATCCAAAAGCATTAATTTTAATATCCGTCTTTACCAGTAGGTTTGGAAGGCGGATTTATTGCTAATATTCTTTATAAAAGTTTTTAAATAAAGTATGGATGACGTTAATTCGAGATATTCAATTGATGAATTATCAATATGATTTTAGGTATTTCCTTTTCTCAAGATCCCGATGTTACAGAAATTTGTATTAACCGCCTGGGAAGTCTTTTAGAGACATCCAAAGGATGTGAAAAATCAAGTCGATACTCTGATGACATTTGTGAGACCCAGACAGTTTTGTACAGCTGTAGTTAATGAAAGTAACACTGGGCAGAGGATTACCGAATCTGAGCCTATGGTATCTTTGACATTTCCTACTGGTCCAACGACACAATTCGTTATCCTCCACCATGTGATGCCGAAAAAGCATCTATTACAGTCCAGCCGTCAAACCGCCATACAAAGTTTGACCCAATATAGCCAAGATGGTTTTCAGCCATATTATCAGATTGGGCGAGAACTATCCGAACATGACAAAAGAATTGGTTGAGTTGAAACACAGTAAACAGATGGAAATGTTTTTCAAAAAGCAGTTGAATACATATTGTCGTTTCAGGTGCTACGGGCGGCAGAGACACGACTTTCATGACATTGGTGATCGTGATTCCTTTGGATGAACACTAATCAGTATCGAAGATGCGAGAACTCTTATTCCCCCACCAGATGTAGATCCATTTACTGTACTCAAAAGGCGGTCAGGGAGGTGCAAACGTATCGGCAAAAAGCTGTATGGAATCATGCCTGCGTATGAAGCCCGACAGAGATCATACTGGCAGGTGCGTGGCGATGAATCTTTCTATTTCATTTCCGAAACTGTGCGCCAGGCCACCGGGATCGATTACCAGTTTGCCATGCAGGCAGTACGGAGCCCGAACATGGGATCAACTTGCACTAATGATTCAGCATCCCGGAGAGGTGGTTAAATTTGACGTTATTAAGACGTTGTTGAAACAAACTATTGATATAGTAGCATATTAAAAGCACATGCAGGGGCAACGCTACATTACAGGTATTGATTTTTAATCCGTTAAAATAACAAACAGTATGAATAGAAATTTAGCATGGATGGTTGATTATATACGACTGAATTAAAAGCCGCTAAAACCTGTACGGTAAAGAAGCTGATGCGCGGTAGATGTAATCATTATTGTGTGTGTGAGAGCACACGGGCATGGGTGAGGCCGTCTGAAAAGAATTTTTCAGACGAGCCTTATCTCGTATTCGAGAACGACTCAGCGTACGATTGAGGTTAATCATACCGGCAACGTCTTTGTTGTCGGATACGGGTATTTTGAGGAAGTTTCGACGGGCGAGTCAGGGTGTCGTGTCCGTGTTGAATTTGATGGAGTAATATTTGCGGACGGAGGCTCGCATTGGGCGGAGAAACTGCCCGAGAGAGGCGCATGATGAAGCTTCGCAGGCGAGGCGTTCCTCGTCGTTTTGAAATTTGATGGGGTTGAGGAGTCTGGAAAGCAGAAGCAAAGAAGGAATCAGGGCTGCAGTCGAAACAGGAGGATAAGAGTTTTCATATTTTCTCTGAATAGGAACAGATGGGAAGTAAATGTTTCGTATCAGGTTGTCTGAAAACTTTCAGACGACCTTTTACACTGTCAATATTTCGGCAGCGAGCAAGCTTCGGAAACAACAATTTTGCATTTACTGAATCCCGAAAACCCTGACATTTTCTTAATACTGCTAGCTCCGCCTGTCGATGTTAGCTCCGTTTCCGTAGAAAGTCTTCAATTTTGCCGGATTTCCCCTAATGCTGCAGCGAGACAGCCGTTTCTGAACCAGGCCCCCACTACACGCGCGCATTGCGTCCATCATATTCTGAGTTTTAATGGCTTCTTTCCGCTGCAGCACGTGAGTCTTGATTAAAGTGCCGCCCTGCAATACCTATTTTAAATTGAACGCCCATGCCACATATTTTGACGGAACATTGATGTTGATAACTTTAGTATTGTTTTGAACGGAACCGCCGTTGGAAGATTTGGGTGGAAACCGCTATATTGTGAATCAACTCCCCGTTATTTCCACAAAACGGCCGGAGATTCCGCCTGCTGAGGATCAGTGTCCGGAGCAGCGTTGGCATATACATCCAAACTTACCAAACCTAAGAGAATGATAAAGCAATTTTCCATGATTACCTCACTTATTTCTTGATCGGAGATTTTAGTGTTCTTCAAAGAATCGGGAAGCGGGTAGTATGTTTTCAGCTGGGTTTCGTCCACCTTTATCGGCTCTGTCCGGCAGTTTTGCATTGTCTGTGGGTTGGTGTTAGCCTGCAGCAGGTACCTCCCCCTGTCCATACTGATTGCTGAATACTGCTTGAGTGGCGTATTGGTAGGATTGCCGGAAAGAAATTCCTGCTGTTATGAGATTTAACCTGCTGATGTGCGCACCATGCTCCAGAGCCGAGGTTCCTCGAGACATGCCGTTCCAGCCGCACTAAAATGGTTAAAGGCACCGTAGTGAGCGAAGACATCAGATCGATTGAACCACATACCGGCCATGGGTGGGACCCGGTAATTAAAGACTTGACGTATGGCTCAGAGCCCAACTGTACGGTAACCACCGTCTCCCATAATTGCCGTCTGACTGCGCGCCGCCGATTGACTTTCGCCACGAAGAGTCTCCGCGGTCGCGCCGCCGAAAGGTTGCCGACCAAATCCATGCGATTTCGGTCATCACGCGAGCATCCGCGCGCGATATAGCGGTTTGCCAGCCCGTGGTATATGCCATTTCACGAAACAGCGGCGCGGTTTGGGGCGAAGCCGACGAAACAGGGCCATGGACACGTCAAAAAGGCCGTCTGAAAAGATTTTCGAGACGGCCTTATCTCGATCATTCGAAACGACTCAGCGTACGATTGAGGTTAATCCTTACCGGCAACGTCTTTGTTGTCGGATACGGGTTTACTGAGGAGATGTGACGGGCGGTCAGGGAGTGTCGTGTCCGGCTGTTTGTCTGATGGGTAATGTGTTGCGGACGGAAGAGCTCGCATTGTGCGGAGAAAGCTGCCCGGAGAGGAGGAGGCACGATGATGGCTTCGCAGGCGGGGCGTTCTTCGTCGTTTTAGTTTTGACGCAGATTGAGGAGTCTATGGAAAGCGGAAAGCCAGAGAGCCAAGGAATCAGGGCTGCGGTCAGAAGCAAGGGAGGATAAAGGTTTTCATATTTTTCTCTGAGATAGGAATGGATGAAGTAAATGTTTCTATCATGGGTCGCATGACTTTCAGACGACCTGCCTGATGACAATCAGTATTTCGGCGGCGAGCAGCCTTCAGGATGCAACGATTTTGCAGTGTCGAAAGTCACCAAACTCGGCACTTTTCTTAATGCAGACATGGTTCACTGCCTGACCTGGGGAGGGTTCTTGTCCGTAGAGTTTTACGCACTTTTCTGCCGGACTCAGCGTGCTTGGACAGCGACCACGGCCGTTCCCACCGAAATCTACCGTGCACGGTGCATTTACGTCCGCCTTGTTCTGGGTTTCAATGGCTGCTTTTCCGCTTCAGCGCGTATGAGTCTTGATTGAGTGCACCGCTTACTCGCAATACCTGACTTTTAGTGAACGCCCATGCACCATATTTTGACGGAACGTGGTTGATGTTGGTAACTTTTGAGTGTTGTTTTGAACGGAACCGCCGTGCGGAAGATTTGGGTGGAGCCATGACGCTTATGCTGAATCAACTCGCGATGTTCCTGAAGCACGGCAGATTCCTGCTAACAGGATCCGATTGTCCGCAGCCGGTGGCATACGATCAAACTTACCAAACCTAAGAGAATGAAAAGCAATTTTTCGCGATTACCTCACTTATTTCTTTTTGATCGAATTTTTGTCTTCTTCCAAAGTCGAAGCGGGTGGTATGTTTCGGCAGGTTTACGTCACACCTTTATCGGCCTGTCCGGCAGTTTTGAGTATTGTCTGTAGGTTGATTGGCCTGTGTGGATTCTCCTGTCCATACCGATTTGCTGAATACTGCTTGGTGGCGTATTAGTAGGATTGCCGATTCTGCACATTATAGTTAACCTGCTGATGCACTTCCTGCTCCAGAGCCAAGAAGTTCCTCCAGACATACCGTTCCAGCCCGCTAAAAATAGTTGGTACCGTAGTAGGCAGAAGACATCAGACCGTTGAACCACACTTACCGGCCATGGGTGGGACGGTAATTAAAAGGGCAGAGAGTATGACTCCCAGGCCCAACTGCTGGGTAACCGTCTCCATAATTGCCGTCTGACTGCCGCCGCCGATGACTTTCGCCACTGAAGTCTCCCGCGAGTCGCTTGCCGTCGAAAGGTTGCCGACCCAAATCCATGCTGATTTCGGTCATCACGCCGAAACATCAGGCCCGAAAAGATATGGTTGCCAGCCCGTAGTATAGCCATTTCTGAAACAGACGGCGCGGTCTTTGAACAGAGGCACAAAATGAAAAATGGGGGCAAGCGACTGGAAAACAGAACGAGCCATGGCGATGCGGAATACAATCAGCATCGTCCTGCCACAATAGCCGAGCCTGCCATACCGACGCCTGCGGAACAGCTTGCACGCGAGTTTTTCTTCAAAGTAATCATCATCGGCGGTATCGATGGCTGACAGAGCTCGATAGGATGGTTTTGGGTAGCTTTCAGATTCAAATCGATTTTTCACAGCCGCTAATCGGTTTGAGCGGTCAACAGACATTCGCTGCTCATCGTTGTCGCCGCTCGCGATCCTGGCTGATGCCGTCCGCCAGGTCTTCGAGTGAGACCGCACGCCGAATTTACCGCCCGCGGCGAGCCCAATGCGACGGACGGCAACGATGAAGTAGCTTTTGCCCAAAGCCAGTATAAACGCTCAAAGCCTTCTGACTGCCCGGTAACAATCAAAGAAGCCTTGAATCGCTGCCCAAAGGGTCAGCAGGCCGGACAACAACAGTCAAGGCAAGCGTGAGGGTTTTGGGATAATACACGTTCTGTAAAAGAAGCTGATACGGGCGTAAATATAATCGCGATATACCCGTATGAAATAAATCCAACATGCAAAAGTAAACTTTTTCGGTAGAGTGAAGGAAATATCCGTCCGACAGGCTGATGTCGTCCTGAAAACCAGTTTTCGTGTTTTCAGGGAGCTTGGTTTTCAGACGACGGCAGGTCGTTAAGATTAATCAGTCAGTCAGGTTCAGAATATTTGGAATTTAGAGTCTTGGGCGGTAGCGCCTCTTTTTGCTTTTTGCGTCCTGATTAAACGATAGCTTTTCAAGCCATCCTGCAGCGACACGCCTTTGCGGATAGTGGAATTTTAATTGCCGCTGCCGTTAAGTTGGTCTTGGTAATCAGTTTGCGTACGTTATTGTATTGTTCGATAGTTCTGTCAAGCATGTGTGAGTTGGGCTTCGTGTTGGCTCTAAATTTAGCTTTCTGTCGGCTTATGGCGGTTTGAGACTTCTTTTTCGATGACTCTGCCTTTCCTGAAGAATTGGAAAAAGCGAGATGATGCAAACCCTTCTATTGCAATGCATACCTTGTGACTTGGCAGACCAGACGCTTTGCTTTGCTGATGCTTTTTCAGCAGCACTGAAATCATGTCTCATCTGCTTACGTGTCCATTTTAGACGGTAGTTGGTATTTTGTTCCACCTCTAATTCTACAATTCTTGAACATTAGCTGCTGATACTTGAGTTATTTTCTCGGAATTTTTGACAGCGCTTGTTCTTGCTTGTCTTTCAAAATGAGGCCTTTATCTCCTTGCTGGTTTTGCGATCGATGAAACTCCCTTCACTCCGGATCTGAGATAAATGCAGTTCGAGCAAGACAACTTCTAAAGCGCGGTGCAGTTCGTGGCTGCTGAAGCGCATTGATTGCCGATGCGGTCAAACACCGGGAACCCTGTGGAGTGAGCCGGCATTGCCTGCGCCAGCATTGCTGCGACAGCATTGCTGCATGTAGTTTGTCTCAATCTGTTTTTCTTTGTGTTTTACCGTTTTCATTCGCATCATCTCTTTCAATATTATCGGCTGTGTTGAAACTTGTATTCAGTCGAGGCCGTCTGAGAGCTTTCAGACGGCGCTTCTCATGTCATTCTGCATTACGCAATATGCTGAGGCAGCTTTTTATCCCGGAACCTCTGCGGTTGTCGTAAAACCGTTGCAGCCATTGTCGGGGCGAACCGCACATTCAGCGCCGTTGCTGGTAACAACTTGGCGGATAATTCCGTCCATGATGTCGATGTTGTCGGTACTGGCGGAAATACCGCCAGTTCGTCGTCGAAAACCGCGCAGGTTGAGCTGGCAGAACGGGCCGAGGCATGACGCTTGTTTGACCAGAGCAGCGTGAGACGTTCGTCAAGGCTTTTGATTACCCGGAACTCGGCATCGGTCAGCTTCAGCCCGTCGATATAGATCAGCCTTATCCGCATTCAGGTTTGGGCAGAAGGATCATGGTGGCAGTCTGTTCGATTAAGGCGGCGGAGATGTCGCTTTTGGGTGCATCTTCCGGCGATTGGGTGGCGAAAGATGCCCAGACCGTTTCTGCTTACGGATGGTTTTTGTTTGTTTTTGGCGATTCACTTCAAGCGCCTTCTCGTCGAGGATTTTTCCAGAACTCGTCATGATGTAAATGAATCGGCGGCGTCAATAAAGCTCTTCCATACGGTGGATGGGGTAACTGATAACAGGTCGCGAACCTGAGGTTTTCGATAACATCGGTGTAGTCAAAAGCCGATGATGTTGGCGTTACTGAAGTCGATGCGGTCTTCAGGTTGTCGAATACCCAGCCGAGGCTGTTCCGCAGGGTCCATTTGCGGATATTGGCGTATAGGGTCGTCCGCCGGTATTGGGCGAGGGATTTCTGGAGTTGGAGATGCTGCGCGGGGCGGGCGGCGTATCGAGCATGGCGCGGACGGCGCGCAGGGCGTCATCGTCTTCGGCGGCGGGTAGTGGCGCTCTGCCGCCTAGCTGTTTCATGAGGTTGCAGAGGAACTGGACGTTGGCTTCGGTGTTTCGCACTGCGAAAGGGGTTGAAGCCGGTGGGCTCAGCCCTTTCCAGTGCCATGTGGGTACCGCCGCAGGCTCGGACTGATTTCAACACCGCAGTCTTTGTCGAAGAAGGGTGGTGAGGTTTGGGTCGTATTTCTGCACCAGCTCAGCAGTTGATAAGGGCAGTTTTTACCGGTACCGGATTTTCGCCGATAACCATGGTAGTGTTGGCGATGAGCTCGCCCTCGGGTTTTTCACTTTCGTGGGTGGCGTGGAAATTGAAATAGTAGGGCTGGCCGTTGGTGGTTTGCAGAACGGTAACACTGCCCCCAAAAGGATTTTGATCGCGTTCCGGTAGCGAAAGTTATACAACAGGCAGAGACCTGGGAAGTTGAGGAGGAGATGTTGGCGATACAGGTGCGGTATGTCCAGTTGCTGGGGGTTGAGCGTAATGGGCGGAACAGACTACAGTCCTCTTTGGTGTTAGACGAGCCCCGTTAGAGTTCCGGCGCGCGCGACGCTAGGTTTTGAGAGGCTGTTCTTGACTGTCTGCATAAATAGCCAAGCTGAAATGGCGCCCTGCTACAGTTGCCCCGATGCCAGTTGGTCCATTGCACGATCCAGTTCCCCGATTTGGGTAAAGTTTGTCGCCGGAAGAAATCATCATGCGCGCGTACGTTCAAAGGAGTTTTCATGGCATCGCTGAACGGCTCATGGGGCTGAGCTGTGATGACCTACTCATATCCAGATATTTGAGGCCGTGAATGCCGGATAGTGCAATCGGGATATTCTTTTGAGATTGGCAGCATAGTAATTTTTCCCGTTCGGTGCGGACGATCATAGTCCCCTGTTTTTGCCGAAAACAGGTGGCGGCTGAGGGCAAAATAGTTTATAGACAGGAGCGTTTAGTACGAAGACAGGTTCGTTACGCAGTTAGGATGTAGCAAACACTCAAGGGTTTCGAGAATATGGTACCGTTGTTCACCTTCATACATACAAGGCGATAGGGAAGGTAGTCTTTGAGAACAGCCTGCAAGTTGGTAGCTAATTCGTTTAGTTTGCTGATGGCTTGTTCTTGTTCGTTTTGCAGTCTCTGGTAGTGTCGCCCGACTTGTCTACAAAAGCGTTTCCCTCAACAATCGGGCGTCATCATGGTCGAGTAAATCGTTGTTCTTGAGCTTTTTCTTGAGACAAGCGATTGAAAGTGATTATCAGATAGTTGTTGATTGAACTGTTCAGCAAATTTTGGAGCTTGAGATTGATGCCACGGTGACGACAGATGTCATGTACCCAAAAAGCTCATTTACATAGTCAGGAGCTCTAAGCGTTTGGGTAAAGCGATTGAATGTATTGTGTTTATGCTCTAATTCCCATTCTTCCTGCCACCGAGAGACCACTCAAATGCCAAGTGGTTTAAATAATCTCCTCCTGTTGTTTTTGACGATAGTCGGTGAAAACATGGGTGGATAATGATACAGGTGGCTGATGGAGGCGTCAAGGGGTAAACATTTCTATAATCTGTATGTTAAAATTATTTACTGTAGCAGAATTTGTCAGTTTGTTGTCAATGTGCAACAACTTGAGATGGTCTGTTGGGCGGATTACGGTAATCATTCGGTGAAAAACACCACATATCCGGAAATTCTTCCCGATGTCTTGTTTTGAGTTTGAATTTAAGGCGCAAACCAAAGCGAAAAAGTCATATCGTCGCGTTCTACCATTTGACATGATCAGAATAATGAAGGAATGGTTAATAAGAAAAACATATTGAAAATACATAGCCATCAATAGAAACTAGAACCAGCACCAATAAAAAAGGGGGATATAGGAACGCCTAAAATGTTGCAGGGCGGGTGCATGCCTAAAAACGATGTGCATGATAAATTTATACGAAATATCGCTTAAAATTTCTGTGGCAGCAGTGGTTGCAGAACAAGCATCAGTTCCAGTTTTGCTGACTAACATTCTGGCGATTTGGCCTGCTGCGCAATCAGTCACCGCAATCGAAAATGAGAGGCAACATCTGCAAATTCCAGTTTACCGAGGAGCAGGTGCGGTTGATAACCTGCAAAAGTGCACTCGGCGTTACCACTGCACAGCGCGTATGTGAGTTCAAAAATCGATTACGCAGAATGTTTCACTGACGAAGGTACAGGCGCCGCCCGTAGCTGCGGTAAAGTCATCGGCGGCAGAGTCAACTGTTGGACCAAAGCTGCTGCGGTGACGAATGTAGCGGTAGCCACATTTTTCAGTGGTGAGACCAAGATGTCTTTTTAGGCATTGTTTTCCTTGGGTTTTCCTTTTCTAGGTTGTATGAAAATAAAAATTGGATTAAGAAGAGTTTGAAAACAAAGGCATTATCTACATTAGCTTGAGGGTGACGAAGAGGGTAACCTTTTCTTCTGATGAAATTTGGCCACTGTGTGGTTTGATAGTAGCCTGAGTGTAATGGCCATCGTTACCTAGATTAAGGTTGGTCGCCTCATCATTTGTTTCGTGTCTATTACTAGCTGGGTTTAATCCCTCCGTCGGAAAGGAGTGCAGAGTCGTACGTCGATTGACTTTTCTGTAGGGTCGCACCTGTGGCTTGTATTTTATGCTTATATAGTTTGTACTCTGTAGGAGGAGAACCGCTATAGCTGGGGTTGTTTGGGATTGTGTATAAATATAGGGTGTGGTAAATGTCGCTTTCTCCTTGGAAATCAAGAAATGGACGTATCCTGTGACAGAAATCCTGTAATATGCTGAAATAATGCTTGGCTGAAGGAATCCCAATCCTTGGACACGGTCAGAAACTTCTCTTTTCAAAATACGTGACCCTACGCTACAGAATTCGGACAAGACTTGAAAAGCATGTTCGTATGAAGTTAGAGCCATATTTGGAGAAGATTATACCGATTTACTTGCGAGGATGCCAAGAGAAGTTGTAACCGCGTTTGTTCCAACATTTTGGCTGCTGCAACTGCTTCTGTCTAAAGTCTTTAGTTGCCGCTGATGGCTGCAAACAGCTTTCCAACTTTCTTACCAATAAACGCCTATGGAGGTTGCTCGGAAGGAGTTCAGACTCCGAACATACATGTTGCATAATGTCAATAGAGTACTGCTAGATTGAGACACTTGAGAGAAAAATCATGAGTTGCATGGATTTAAAGTAATTACAAAGTGTTTTCATTGACGCAATAAAATTTACCACAATTTAAAATGGAATACAAATAAGTGATTTACATTTGCCATGATAATTCCAATTTGCCTCATAGGATAACAATTTAAAATTGATTACTAAAGTTTCTTATTAAGGTTGCTTGGATGTGCGTGTAATTTTCGTTTGAGATGTATAGCTTATAGTGCTGAGGTCGCTTGCATAGTGCAGTGTTTGATGTTATTACTTTTAGAGATTAATTCTGAAGTGTGTATTGGAATGTGGTTAAATTCTAAATTTATGGATCAGATGTTATTTTTATGAATTCAGAATTCTAGTATATGTTATGTCGAGTGTGTGTTACTTTGGCGGGAACTGTTCACTGCTAAACCCTGCTGCGAGTCCGCATTCTTTGGAGCCACTTAACTGACTTGCCAGAGCAATCTGTAACAATTTCGTTAGTTAAACAACATGATAGCATCAGCTGTGCAATTGGATACGCAACAGTAAAGGACTAATGTAGAGCGTTGGGCTGAAAGAGTCCATGTGCCTTTGGTGTACGATCACACTCAAAGATTTTACTTTGTTCAAAAGGTTGAAAATCCATTAAGCAGCCAAATCTTTCAAAAGAAAACTTTAATGCAGACTTTGAGAGATGTATCATGACAAAGGAATGGTTTTTATATAGATAATGGTGTTATCATGGCTCCATAAGCAAACAGGAGTCGCAGTTAAGACTAAAACCCGAAGTTTAAGAATATGTAAAAATAATTAATATCATATATTGTTATATATTGGAGTCAATTAAATATTGTTTGTTCAGAAATTGGAAGTTATGGTAATGAAAAAAAAACAGTCGGCTGATTTAGATAAGATGGTAAAGAAATCTTTGGATTTGAAATCACTTTAGTGGATATTCGTCGTAAGAAAATAAAAAGAGCATGGGTAGTCGCTAGCATTTCTACATTTACGTCACTTTGCTTAATTGGTAGTTTATTTTATGTGTTGCCATTGAAGGAGAAAGAGCCTTGTTGATAATGGCTGATGTTTATACCGGTCAGGCAACTGTCTGCTAAGTTGGTGAGGTAACTGGAAAGACAATAATATTACTACAAATGAGGCGAGTTAATAAAAAGTAATATTGCTCACTTTGTCATGACTCGAGAATCATTTGATAGCCAGTTGATTTACGATAATGACTGGGCGACTGTTTATGCTATGTCCACGGAGGCTGTATCAAAAACTTATCAGAGTATGATGAATAAAGGTAATCCGGATAGTCCATTCAGATGTTTATGGATCATCTAGATCTGTAAGAGTGAAGATTTTGAGTATTGTTTTGAATAAAAAGCGGAAGAAGATGGAAGTGGAAGTGCAACCGTTCGATTTCAAAGATTTATCCTAAATAAAGGAATGGTAATATTAGCTATGTGGATAGCAATGTTGCGACATTAACTTATACATATAATTCAAATTTGAAGATGGAGGAGAAATATCGTATCAAGAAATCCTCTTGGATTTCAGGTTACTTCTTATAGGGTGGATCCAGATGCCAGTCCGGCAGTTATTCCGAAGGAAAAAGTTGGAGTTTGATAAAGTAGTATTCCTGAGGATAGATAAATACCTGCCATCTAATACCGTAAATTCAGAAAAACAGCTATGCCGACTACGTCAGTTACAGGTACGAGGTATGCTCAATAATGGTTATGAAAACTAAGGAAAAGTTTGTTATTTTAGGAGTTATATCTTTTTGTATGCAAAAGTGTTTTTGCTGCTCCTATTGAAGAATATTTTTGAACCGATGCTACTTATCCTGTGCTACGGCTTTTGGGTATTGTTACCAGATTGAACTGTAGTCCAAAAGAGGTCATTAAAGATTTTGGTAGTGGATTGAGTAAAGGGTTGGGAATTGGTGCGTCGTGAAAATGTGTTTTATCTGAAGCCAAAAGATACGGCTGTAGACACTAATTTGATTGTTCGTACCCCAAGCACATCAGTATATTTTGAACTTAAAAGTGGTATCAGCTAATTGGAAAACTTTATCAGATGTAAAGACAAAGGGAGTCAATTATAAAATTAAAATTTCGTTATCCAAGTTATACAGATTTTAATTTACTGGCTGCTTCGCAGTCTGGCTATAGTTTGCGCTATGATCCATCGAAAACTTATCATACGAATTATGATGTTTCGGGTTGGCAAAGGTTCGGAGTGGCTTGTTCCATTGAAGGCGTACGATGATGAAAAATTCACCTATATTTATTTAAATAAGGGTAAGTTTTCTGGAGATTTTCCTACGGTATATGGAAGGAAAAGGAACGTGGAGAGGAATTCGTTTTAAATAGTAATGTTGAAGATAATATTATCGTTCATGGTACCTATCCTATATTGAGTGCTAAGGCACGGTAAAAATGTTGTAGGCTTGAGGGAGAAATTGATTATGTCAGATAATTTTTAATGATATTGATAATAATGCTTCTGAAAATATCAATAATCCTTACTCTAAGCAATATGAGCAGAATCAATTGTCAGTTTTAGAAGAGGGAGCGCCTCAATTAACATAGTCCAATTGGGCAGACAATAAATAAAAAGCGATTGCATTTTAATTGCTGCTAGTTTAGGGACAATAGGCATAATGGCCTTTTGCATTTCAAATGCTTAAAGAGCCTGAAGAAGAGAGAAAGCAGGGCGTCAAGAGGTTGTAACTGTCCCTGAGATGTTGCCCCAAGAGCCTCCGCAAGCTGACTATTTCTCCAAATACGTCTGCTAGACCACTAGAGGCAGATTCAGATTTAAAACAGATGGAAAAATCAGAATCAAGCAATGAATATTGTGCCAGTAACTTCTAATGTTGACGTAGCAGAACAGCAACTTGTCCGTTCTCGCAATCTCAACCTATGGAAATACCACAAATTAATGGAGTTGCAGATATGCGTGAAAAGATACTTCGTCATTTTGTGGAAGAGGGCACTATATCAGATGGAAAGTCAGCGGGAGTGATCAGTTCGTTCGTTGTCAAAACCGTGATAAGTTATTGGTCCAAGGAACATATCTTCGTTGTGTTTTAGAAACTAAAATTGTATCGGATGTTTCGGGATTTACTTGTATTATTACTGAACCAGTGTATTCGGCCAATGCAGAGGTATTCTTTAATTCCTAAAGGTTCGAAAGTTATGGGTCAATATGGTTCAACTAATCCGGTCAGTCCCCGTTTGGCTGTTATGTGGATAGAATCATTGCATAAATGGATTAGATATCGCCCTTAAAGATCTCCTGGTGTCGATAATTTAGGTGCTGCTGGTCATGTTGGGGATTTTCGAACTCATTGGCAGTCTAGATTGGCTTCGGCTCTTCTCATCAGTATGATATCTGATGTATTTAAGTATGCAGCTAGCAGGCATGGACCTAAAAGGAGAAACAGTTACAAATGGTAATATAACATTGACTAATCCATATGAAAGTGAAACCACAAATACTTTAAAACAAGTGGCAATTGACCAACTGGAGCGTAACAATTCAGGCCCAATACGGATTACAATTAATCAAAAAGGTACTCTGATCAATATTTATACTGCTCAAGATGTTGATTTCAGCTCGGTCTTACCTTAGTTTATTATGATAGAAATCGAGAGGCTACTCTAAATTATTAGTGTAGCCTTTAGTGTTGGGCAAGGTTAGAAAAATATGAGAAGTCATTCTGTAGCGGGTGCTTTAATCTTTTCATATAGTTTAAAATCCTAAACATTTTACAGTTTTTAATTCAAAACTAGAGATTCGTGCACTTCAAATTCTATTGCATACGAGGTTTTAATCCAATGATCTGAACGATCTACGGAATAAAAGTAAAGCGGGAGAGCAGGTGTTTAATGTTTTGATTTCGTTGATTTGCGCGAAAAGACAAAGTGTGTCCCCATTTCTTCTGGGCAATCATCTTCCGTGTAGCTGGGCTAGCGCCCTTCTACTTCTAATTGACCATTCTGACCTCGGTTCCATGTGGTATGTGAAACGTTCTTCAGGGAGAGGTTGGTCATTCCGGCAAAAATGTTCTGCGATATCTTGCTGTTTGTGAGATCAGTGTGTTTATGCATAAGTCTCGGTTTGCCAGTAATACAGGAATATACCTGCCTCTCGGTTGATGCACAGCATCATGGTGAGCAGTTCGTCTGTAACTGAGGTAACGGCAGTCATGGTAATGCCATGGCGTCCAGCAGCCCCCATCTGTGGTGATGATGAACGCCTGAGGCACAGATGCCATCGCATCTCCGAAAGACTGCTTGAAGGTGTGTAGGGGTGTCATTCGGTATGGTTTGTTTTTATTTCAGTGATTTTTCGATCATTGCTAATTCGGTTAGTAGTTCTTTTTAGTTTCTCCAATTTTTCTTTTGAAGAAACTACATTTTCAATCGCGTCATAGCGTTCGTCAACTTTTTCACTAATACTTTGGTAAAGTTTCTCACCTTCTTGAGTCAGTTTTAGAAATACACGGCGCTGGTCATTTGACGGTTTTAGGCGCACGGCCATTCCGGCTTTTTCAAACGGGTTCAAAAATACCTGTCAGACTAGGGACGTAGAATACAGGCTTTATTGGCTAGAGTCTTGGAAATCAAGCGTACCATTTTCGAGCCAATAAACGGATAATTCGCCATTGTTGATCTGTAATATTGGCTTGATTCAAAAATAGGGCGAAATTGTGTCATTAAAAGCTTCTCGTGCCTGAATAAGCCCGATGTTTATGGACGCGTGTTTGGATTGGGTGAGCGTATTTTTAGTCTCCCATGATTACCAAAAATCAGACGATGATGAAGCGTTGTGGCAAAGGTTTATATTGAAATGATTGGCCAAGACAACCGTTTTTTAGGGATGCTGGCAAATTTATTTTAATAATAATATTAATCTATTGCCTTGTTTAATAATCTTAGTCTATTTTTTGAAAAGCTCAACGAAATCATATGGTCTTAAAGACAAATTCACTTGTTTGCTTGGTAAAACAAAGCTGGTATTTCAGGGGTTTGTATGAATAAGGTAATTTGGTTTGTGTTTTGAAGGGAGTGGAAAATGAACGGTATTCCTCCGATGAGTTAGCCTAAAAGATCAGCCAGATTTTGCCGCGTAAAACCCCAATAACTGCTAATGCCTGTTGTGCTGGATATCATTTTGTCCATCTTTGATGAATATGATGGTGGGAGTGGCAGATATTTGCCATTGTTCGCAATGAGGCCGTCTGAATCGTTTACGGTTGGAAAGTGCATTCCGTGGTTTTGCATGTAGGGTGGTGATTTCCGATCGAGCCTGATTTGGGCGATGCTGATTACAGGGGATGCCGTCTTGATGTAATGCCTCGATGGAGGAGATGTATATTGCATATTCCGCACCAACTACCCCAGAAATGAGGAGGCTTATACGGTTTCGGCTAAAAATCGTTTAAAGGTAACAGGTTGGTTGGATAGCGTAATTAATGTTTGAGAAGGGGATATGGCGGTTGGGCGGTTGGCGATACCAATCCATTAAGGCTGGATAGGAGGCACAATAAGTGCCTGAACGATTGATTTTAGGTACTGAAGGATTTGTTTATACATAATAATTATTTAAAATGCAGAAAAAGCAGGCTCCGCAATACGCGAACCTGCTAGGATAGAAAATAACGACTACCGTTTTTAATTAAATGAGTATAAATAGCAAGGATAATGACCGCGACATGTTGTGGAAGCAATCCATCCCGCTGTTTCACCAACTTGATACCAACCGACATTTTGACCGATAAACCCAGCTAGGGTGGCACCTGCGTGCCTAAGATGGTAGTCATAATAAAGCCTAAATTATCATTTCCGGGGTGGAAAAATTTGGCTAAAACCCCGACGATAAATCCGACTAAAAATGGTACTCAGCCCAGCCCATAAATTTCCTTTCATATCATCTATTGGATTTAATTTGAGTGATATCTAAATATTATTTGGTACGTATTCGATTGTTACCAATTCATTCCCTACAGTTTTACCATATCAATTAGGAAATATACCGAGATTCGGTTGGGTGCGTCTTTTATTATTGCGTGATTTTTCATATGTTTGGTTCTGTTGGTGGAATTTAATAACGGTGTCGGTATGACGTGATAAAATAAAAACCCTGCGAAGCGAGGGTTTTGAAATAGAAACAGGATTAACGTTTTGAGAATTGTTTTGCACGGCGAGCTTTGCGCGAGACCCGGTTTTTACGTTCAACTTCGCGCGCATCGCGGGTAATCGAAAACCAGCTTGAGACAGAGCCGGCTTTAAAGCAGCATCAAAAATCAATCAATGCGCGGGTAATGCCGTGGCGGATGGCGCCGGATTGACCTGTTTCGCCGCCGCCGACTACGTTTACTTTGATGTCGAAAGATTCGGCATTTTCAGTCAGAACTAAAGGCTGGCGAACAACCATGCGGCTGGTTTCGCGTGAGAAAAATTCGTCAACAGGACGACCGTTTACGATAATCTGACCGCTACCTTTTTGCAGGAATACGCGGGCTACTGAACTTTTGCGGCGTCCTGTGCCGTAGTAATATTTACCGTTCATGTCTCGTCCTTATTTCAATTCTAAAGTTTTAGGCTGTTGTGCGGCATGTGCGTGTTCTGCGCCTGCGTACACTTTTTCAGTTTTTAATCATGGCGTAACCCAGCGGGCCTTTCGGCAGCATGCCTTTAACGGCTTGCTCCAGTGCGCGGCCGGGAATTGTTCTTGCATTTCGCGGAAGGTGCGCTCGTAAATGCCGCCGGGGAAGCCGGAATGGCGGTAGTATGTCTTCGAATTTGTTGCACCGGTTACGCAGTTTGTCGGCATTGATGACGATAATGTAATCACCGGTGTCAACGTGCGGGGTGTATTCGGTTTGTGTTTGCCGCGCAGGCGGTTGGCGACTTTCGGCGTGCGACTCGGCCCAGAGACTTTGTCTTCGAGCATCGATTACAAACCATCTCGCGCTTCACCTCGTGCGGTTTCGCTGAAAAAGGTTTTCATAGTGGAAATCCAGATGAGATATAGAAAGTTATGGATTTTAAAGGTGGGATTGGGTTTTTGTCAATCGTGTTGAGGCCGTCTGAAAATTATGTATGGCCTTAGCCGGAGAAGCGTTTGCGGATTAGTAGCGGATGATACCAGGTAAGCGAGAAGCGGCAGCGTATTTTTGCTGCCGCTTTTGCCGTTATGGGATTCCCCGCAGATGCCGTTTCGGCTGAATCACGTGAACCTTGCTGTAACAAGGTGGTTACCTCGGCAGTTTCGGGTGCTTCTCAAGAGGACGCTCGCGCCCGCTGCTACTCGGCAACCTTAAGCGAACTTATTGGTTCAAAGGAATGTATGCCTTTGCGGACACCGCAGGGAAAAAGGGAAATGCTCTATCCGAGGACGTGATAATGCTTTGTCGCAAGCATTAGTCATGTCAGTTATTTACGCTCAAACTCGCCGATTGCCAAACCGTCTTTCATGCTCATTTTCAGTAGGTCTGGACGACGTTGAGTGCAGCCATAATGGCAATTTTGCTCGGTCCGACGATGCGGCCGTTCTGACGATGGTTTCGATGTTCAGCATGATCAACGGCTTGGAGAGGGTGTCTTTTTCTTCCGCCGGGGTGTTGATGCTGAATGTGACATCTCATGATGTCGAGGCGCTGACTTGTTCGAGGCTCATGTTGTGTCCTTATTGCGGTTAGATCTTCTTTGGGCAGGCGTGCCAGCAGACGGCGGAGTTGTGCGGCGCTTTGGGCCAATGCGCTGCGGTATTGGTCTTTTTCGATGTTGAGCCGGTCGATTTTGCCTTGCAGGTCTTCTTTCAGTTTGCCGACTTGTACCAATAAGGCCTCGCTCAGTTCGTCTCACGGCGTTTTCGTGGGCGGCTTTTTTGTTTTTCCTGTTCGAGTTTGAGGCGGGTGATTTCTTCGTTGAGACGGTCTTTTCGCCTATCAGTGTTTCAAACTTCTGGGCGAGCTGGTAAACGCTGATTTCCAGTTTGTCGAGTGAGTGATTCATGATTCATGATTCTGAAAGGTGTCGAGTTGGTTGTAAGCAGTGAGATGTTGATCCCGTTGTCAACGAAAGGCCGTCTGAAGCCGCTGTGCGGCGTTTTTCAGACGGCCTGACGGTTTGGGGCGGGTTTTTGTGTTGTTTTTATTCGAAACGCGCATTGCGTTCCATCAGTCTTTCGACCACTTGCTGCGGGTCATTTTCTTTGCGGATGAGTTGGAGCAGGGGTTTGCGTGATGGGCATGTCGATTTGGTATTTGGCGGCGGTGTTGAACACTTCTTCGATGGTGCTGACACCTTCGGAGACATGGCCGATTTCCACTAATACTTGGTGCAGTTCTTTGCCTTCGGCCAAACCCAGGCCGACGCGGCGGTTGCGCGAGAGTGCGCCGGTGCAGGTCAGTATCAGGTCGCCCGATGCCCTGCAAGCCCCATCAGGGTTTTGGGTTTGCGCACCCATGGCGACGGCTAGGCGGGTGATTTCGCCAGACCGCGGGTAACGAGGGCTGCGCGGGCGTTGAGGCCGTATTCGAGGCCGTCTGAAAGGCCGGTGGCGATGGCCATGACGTTTTTCACTGCGCCGCCGACTGCTACGCCGACGGCGTCGTTGCTGCCGCACAGCCGCATCACGCCGGTGTTGAGTTGCGGGACTCAGTTCTTCAATCCATTCTTTGTTTTCGGAGGCGAGGACGACGGCACAGGGAAGTTGTTGCGCCAGTTCTTGTGCGAAGCTGGGGCCTGAGAGTACGCTGATGTTGGCGGCAATACGTCTTTGACGACCTGGAAGGTCAGCAGGCCGGTGTCTTGTTCGAAACCTTTGCAGGCGGCCAGTACGGGCAGATGGGCGGCGTCATGTTGTTTGAGCAGGGCGGCGCTGTCGCGCAGGCCGGCTACGGATGTGGCGATGATGGCGAGCTCGGAACCTTTTCAACGCTTCGCCTAAGTCGGTATCGACATGCAGTGTGTCGGGGAAAGTGAAACCGGCAGCCCTTTTTGTTTTCGCGGTCGGCCTGGAGTTCTTTCCATATATGCTGTGTTGCGCGACCACAGGGCGACTTCGTTGCCGTGTTGGGAGGAAATGGAGGGCGAGGGCGGTGCCCCACGAGCCTGCGTCGAGGACGGTGATTTTTCATGGTTTTCTTCCGGTTAAAAACTGGCGTTAACTTTTAAAACAATCGTGCTTCCGGTGCAAGGGGTAGGGCGGCGTTGCTGCGTATATGTGGCGGGCGAGATTCGCGGGTTTTCAGACGGCCTGTTGCAGGTCCAGCCGAGCTAAAAATAATTCGCGCCCGTGGGCTTTCAGCCATGTTTTGGCGGCTTGAGTGTGCGGGGTGCAGGCGGTTGACGGTTGCCCAAAACTGCGGGCTGTGGTCGGGGTGGGGCAGGTGGCAGAGTTCGTGGATGCAGATGTAGTCTGCGACGTAATCGGTGCGCTGATGAGCCGCCAGTTGAGGCGGATGCCGGTGGTGTGGCGGCAGACGCCCCAGAAGGTTTTGGCGTTGGAGAGGGCGGTCGCGGCGGAATGAGGGCGGTGGCGCGGGCGTGGTGTTCGAGGCGCGGCAGCAGGTATTCGCGGGCGCGTTCGTGCAGGGAAAGCGGCGCAGGTGGGTCAGTTGGGCGGCGGTTTCTTTTTCGGGCAGCAGATTTCAGACGACCTGATTTGGATGTGGCTGCTGCTGTGGACGGACAGGGTCGTCTGAACGCCTTGATACCAAATCCATTCGGGAGGGTGTCGGCGGATGCGGTGGCGGTCGGGGCTTTTGGCAGGGTACGGCGCAGCAGAGGGGTTCGTTGTCGGTCAGCCATTGGGCGAGAAAGCGATGGCTGACAAACGGGGGAACGTTGATGCTGACGGTGTCGCGGATACGGGGCGCAGGATGAGGTTTTTTTCTTGGCGCTGCGTTTGAGCCGGATTCGGATGGACTGGCCGTCTGAAAGGGTGTGTGGGGCGTAGTGTTGGGGCATGGATTAGGCTGGTGTCGAGGGCGGATGCGTTTTCAGACGACCTTTGCGACGGCAAACGGTCCTTTCCCTTCGATAAGGGGTTGTTGCGTTTCAACTGTTTTTCGCATTCCGCCATCAATTCGGGCTTCCGTAGCCGCTGCTGCGGGGGATGACGGGGTTGATGACGACGGTGATGGTGCCGGGTGTTTGAGGAAGGAGTTTTTCGGCCAAAATTCGCCGCTGTTGAGGGAGACGGGGACGATGTCCATTTCAAACATTTTCGCCATGCGCGCGCCGCCGAGTTTGTAGCGGCCTTTTTCGCCGGGCGGCAGGCGTGTGCCTTCGGGGAAAGATGGTGATCCAGTAACCTTTCGTTTTTGCGCGCCATGCCTTGTTCCATCAGCTGTTTGTTGGCTTCGCGACTGTTGCTGCGGTCTGTGCCTATGGTTTTTGACGAGTTTCAGACCCCAGCCGAAAAAGGGAATTTTGAAACAGCTCGCGTTTGGCGACGTAAACCCTGCGGCGGAAAGATTTCTTGCAGGGCGAGGGTTTCCCAGCCGCTTTGGTGTTTGGCGCAGATGATGGAGGGGCGGTCGGGGATGTTTTCGGCACCGATGAGGCGGTATTTGAGTCCGATGATGCGTTTGAGCGACCAGTTGAGGATGCGTACCCAGATTTGCGCCATTTTGTGCGCGCCGCCTTGGACGGGCAGGGCGAGGAGCATGAAGGGGAAAAAGTAAAATCAGGCTGGTGCTGAGGATGAACCAGTAGGTCAGGGTTGCGGATGAGGAGCACGTGTTTTTACCTGTCGGATGGGTCGTCTGAAAAACAGGGTGGGACAAAAATATAAGTAACCTTCAAATCAGGAACACTCATTTCGTCATTCCCGCGCAGGCAGGAATCCAGATATGCAGATTACAGTAACCTTTGAATATTTCTGAATCACTGACAGTCTGCTTCCCCGCGTAGGCGGCGAAAGACTCGTACTGTTTAAGTTTCTTTTTGCGAAGGCCGTCTGAAAATTTGGCCGCGGACAAGGTTTCAGACGGCCTCTTCTAACTAAAACTGCAACAGCAATCTTGTTCTTCCTCCGTCTGGGGGGCTAGGACGGGAGGCGGATACGCGGCATAAAGGCCGTAGGGCCATCCTCTCCCGCGACCCTTTCCCGCCGCGACGGGAGAGGTGCAGATTGCTGAATACGGCTGTTACGGGTTTGCCTGCCCGTCTGCACGGTCTTGTGCGGTTTCCTGCATGATGTACTGTGAGAAGGCGAGCAGGTTGTCGAAAGATTTGGGTGTTTTTCAGGCAGCTCGTTTTCGTGTTCGGACAAAGGGTTTTCTTGCCTTTGCCGGTCAGGTATCAGCGCAGATTTGCCGCCGGCGGCGTCGACGGCTTGCAGGTCGCGAGGCTGTCGCCGACCAGCCAGGTTTCGGCGGGGTCGGCTGAAGCGTTCGAGGATGTCGAAAATCATGCCGGGCTTGGGTTTGCGGCAGTCGCAGTTGTCGGCGGCGGTGTGCGGGCAGAAACCAGATGCCGTCGATGGCGCCGCCCGCCTGTACGGCGAGGCGGTGCATTTTGGCGTGCATTTCGGTCAGGTCTTGGACGGTGAAGTATTTGCGGCCGATGCCGGATTGGTTGGTGGCGACGGCGACGGTGTAACCTGCCTGGGTAAGGAAGGCGATGGCGTCCATGCTGCCTTCTATGGGTATCCATTCGTCGGCGGATTTGACGAAGTCGTCGCGGTCTTGGTTGATGACGCCGTCGCGGTCGAGGATGATGAGTTTCATGGGTGTTCCTGATGGTGGTTTTCAGACGGCCTTTTGGGCCTGTTTCGGTACGGATGCCGTCTGCAAACGGATTTTTCGGAGCGTTCTGTATTTTCAGACGGCCTCCAACATAGCAACGGTTTTGGTCGATGTGATGTGCTCCAAGGTCGGATTATAAAGTCAAAGCCTGCATCGGGTCGGCGATTTTGTGGCGGCCCTGCTGTTTGAGTGCGGCACTGGGCGACGGCCTGGGCCAGTGTTTCGGGGCGGTTGCGCGAGAAGAAAAGCCTGCTTTCATCGTTCATGACTTCGGTACAGGCCATGTTGTCGGAGAGGACGACGCGCGCGCCGCACAAGACGGATTCGACGCCGACCAGTCCGAAAGGTTCGTACAGGGACGCCATGACGGGTGAAATCGGCGGCGCGGTAGAGTTCGGGCATGTTTGTGCAGAAACCCAGCCCGACGACGTTTTTCATGCGGGCGCGGCAGCGCGCGAACCGGCGACGGCGAGTTTGACGAGGCAAGTCGGTGTGTTCGAAAAGTCCGCCAGCAAATCGAGGTCCTTTGCGCTTGTGGCCGGTCGGGGAACAGGAACACGGTTTCGCTCGTCCCGAAAGCCGTATTTCGCGCGGACGGCGGCGGTTTCATCAGGGAGCGGGGATAGAAGCGGGCGGTATCGGCGGGCGGGATGGATGACTCGGATCGGACGGCACGCCGTAGAGTGCGGTCAGTTCGCGCTGCATCAGGTGCGAATGTGCCATGATGGATTTGGCCGTCGCGTAGTTGCTGCGGTTGCGGCGGATGGTGAGGCGGTCGAGCAGGCCGGGCCGTTCGCCCATGTTGTGCAGATAGCTCGGTGTGTGCCGCCGCAGACGAATATGTCGGCATGGTCGCTGGGGTTGCAGGCGATGGGCAGGACGTTTCGACCGCGCCGCGCATGCGCAAGCTGGCGGGTGAAAAAGTAGGGCGCAGCTTTTTGGGGATAATCTGCTGGTTGATGCGGTGTATTTCCACCTGATTGTATTCGGGAACGGCGGGATCGGCCTGGGCGGCGTAAAGCGGCAGATCTCTGCGCGCGCGCGCTGGGCCGCGCACAAGGTCGAGGTATAGCTTTCCACTGCGCCGCCGCGACGGGAAACAGTTGATGGCGATGTCGGTTTTGCTTTTCTGCGCAATCTCGCATAATGCGGTAATCGGTTCTTTCAGACGGCCTTACATGACCAGGCTGCTTTTCCATTTTTCAAAGGCCGTCTGAAAAACGGGGGCGAGTTTGGCGTAGGTTTCGGGGAATCTTCGACGTAGTAGAAGCCGCCGAGCGACGGGGTGTCGAGGGTGCGGACGATAGTCTTCCATAAAAGCGCACCCTGTAGCCTTCTTTCCTCGTCGTCGTAGTAATAGGAGGTGAAACTCTGGCCGAAGGGTTGAAGTCGTCGGGCGTGAGCGCGCCGTCCATGTGTTTGAGCAGGGTGCGCGCCGCTGAACCGGCCTTCGAGCATGGCGGCGAAGTCTGCCGCGGTTTCGGGGCGGCGGTCTGCCAGACGGGTTGGCCAGCCCTGCCTGCGCCGCCCATTGCCAGTACAGCATGCCGATGTGGGTGGCGGCGTTTTTCGGGCGGGAGGTTTTTCAGGATAGTCTTCCTCGGTATGGAAACGGATGTGGTCGTACATGGACGGATGGCGGATGGTTCGCAATGGGGTATTGTAACGGAAAAATACGCGAGGCCGTCTGAAAACTGTTTATTCGGTTTTCAGACGGCCTTTGCCGGCAAGCCGGTTTGACGCTTTGCGCGGATGTTTCGAGACGGCCTCTCAGCCTTGAACACGGGGACGAGTTCGGGTTGGCTCAATACCTGCGCGGCGATGTTGACGACGCCGAAGAGGAAAAAGGCAAACCATCAGCCCGAATCCGCCGTAAACCCTTGTAGTTTTTGCCGCGCCGGAATGCGCGAACGGTAGAGCAGCATGGCGGGGATGCTGCTGTCAAATGGTTGCCGCCAGACCGACATAGCGATGGCATTAACGTGAAGCCGGTGGGGAACAGCAGGCGAAATCAGGGGCGGCAGGGAAGGTGAGGCGGCGCTTTTGGTGCGGCCGGACACGCTGTCGTTCCATTTGAAGATGTCGGCGATGTAGTCAAAGAGGCCGAGCGTTACGCCGAGGAAGGAGTGGCAATCGCCATGTATGGGAGAAGAGGGTCAACACTTTGTCCATGCTGGTTTGGGCAAACCTGGACAGGGTTTCGATGAGGACGGAGACTTGCCCTTCGGCGGCGATGACGGGGCGAACTCGCTGCGCGGCAAGTTGCCTTGGATGGCGAGTTTGCCACAGGACGTAAATCACCAGCGCGACCAGCGTGCCCGCCCAGAGGTTTGGCCACTCTGGGCGCGTCGTCTAAAGTATTTTGAGCAGGCTGGAGACGTTGCCGTGGAAGCCGAAGGACGCGGGGCAGACGGGCGGGGCTGGCGGCGGCAAATCCAGTAGCTCGTGCCTGCGGGGGCTTGGGTGTCGAGAGGACGGGTAGTTTGGCATCGGCAATCAGCCCGCCGGTCGCCCAAATGAAGGTCAGTACCATGCCGCCGATGAGGACGCTGGTGAAGCGGTCGACCAGCCGTGCGACGCCCACACGCAGAAAGCAGAGGATGCCGAAGAGGTGAGTTGCCCGACGAGTGAGCGAAACATCGCTTCCTACCGCGCTGCCAGGTCCTTTGGCGGTCAAGTCGCCGCCGACGAAGATGTAGGCGTGGGTGGCTGAATATAAAACGAAAGGCGGCGGCAACGCCGTTGATGGCGTTTCAAATCGGTCCGAGCAGATGCGCGCAGCCATGGTGTCGAAGCTGGCGCCGTGCCGGATGGTGTGTGTTGACTTCGAGTATCCATCAGGCCGCTGGAGGCATGGAAAACCAGGTGTAAAGCAACACAATCAGCGAACCACTGCAAACCAGACGCCCGACGTGGCGGTCGGATGCTTTGGTACGCACATAGCCCGATAATGGCGCAAAGCGATAATCATGGCGCCGCCGAGAGAGCTGCGTGGGGTTTTGGCGGAGCAACATTTATCTCCCTCCTGCACGATGTCCGCCATTATGCCGTAAAGCGTAAGGATTAGTTAAGGGAGGCCGTCTGATGATTTCAGACGGCCTCTGTCATCGTTATGGCTTGCTTTACAGGCAGCCAGCGTACAGGGGCTAATTTTCTCTAATTTTGGCTGCCTACAATGCGGTTTCTAAAAACGCGGCCGATAACCAATACGCGAATCTTACGGGTTTGTTCCTTTCTCCACACGACCGTCCGGCTTGCGCAATGCAGGTGCGCCGCCAGGTACATTCAGGCAGGCAGCAACTCGAAACACACAAACGCTACAATATATCAAGGAAAGGAATCGGTAATGAGCCAATCATACGAAGTCATTTTTGAAAACAACCGCAAAATGGCTAGGACAGAAAGAAAACAGCAGTATCCCGATTATTTTAAAGAACTTTCGCGACGGGCAAAATCCCGAATACCTCTTCCATCACGCTGCTCCGACAGCCGTGTCGCGGCGGAAGGATGATGGGAGGCTGGAACCCGGCGGAAAGTTCGTGCACCACAACGTCGCCAACCTTGTGCACGGTCTGGATTTTGAGATGCCGCCTCCGCCATCGAATACGCCAATGTCGCACCCTGAAAGTCAAACACATCATCATCTGCGGCCACTACAACTGCGGCGGCATCAAAGCGGCGATGAAAGCCGCAGGATTTGGAGTCTCGATGAATCCCTGGCTGCGCAGTATCCGCGACGTGCTACCGCCTGCATCAGGAAGAATTGGACGCGATTGAGGACGGACACCTGCGCTACGACCGCTTGGTCGAATTGAACGTGCAGGAGCAGTGCCTCAACGTCATTAAAATAGCGTGCGTGGGAACGCTACCTGCTCGACGGCTACCCGATTGTGCACGGCTGGGTCTTCGACCTGCGCACCGGCCGCCTCATCGATTTGAACATCGATTTCACATCCTCGCCGACATCCAGAAAATCTACGACCTCACCGATTCCGAATGGGTGGTCAACGCCGCGCAAGAAAGCGGGTTGATAGGCCGAAGGCCGTCTGAAAATATCGCTTGGAAAATTGCCGTCCCTTCCCGCGCAGGCGGGAAATCGTTCGGACGATAAACAATATTTGTGAAACTCGATAAACCGTCTCCCATAGGTGGATTCCCCGCCTGCGCGGGAAAGGACGGCGGGTGAGGTTTGTCAGGGCTGAAAAATAAGTTTATCCGCTATGTCCGATTTTTCAGACGGCCTTTCCTCCCAGAAACCCCTGCTTCATCCATACAAAAACACACACACAAACACACACACATCAGGGTACCCCTCACCATGAAACCCCATCAGACAGCTTTTGGGGAGCTCTTAGGTCACTTTCGCTTCCAGGACTGGTCGTCTTCCTCGTCGCCCTGCCGTTGTGCCCTCGGCATCGCGCTCGCTCGGCGCGCCGCCGTTGTCCGGCGTGTTGGCGGGCATCGGCAACGCATCGTTATCGGTTCACTCAGCACCTCGCACATCAGCGTTTTCCGCCCCTGCCGCAGGTTGGCGGCGATTATCCCTTTGCCGCGATTACCGAACTCAGCTCGTTCGAGCTGTTTCTGTGCGCGGGCTTAATCGCCAGTGCCATCCAGCTTTTGCTCGGCTTCATCCGCGCCGCAGCCTCGCCGAATACATCCCCGTGTCCGTTATCGAAGGCAGTTGGCGGGCATCGGCGTGATTATCATCATGAAACAGATTCCGTTTGCTTGGGCAGCAGCGGCAGCCTCGCCGACCCCGCCGCCCTGTTCGCCGACATCCACACGGGCTCCCTTTGGGTAGCGGGCGTGTCGATGGCGATCCTAATCGTATGGGACGCATCCCGCGTTGAAAAACATCAAAGCCCCTGCCCGCCGCGCTGGTTGCCGTAGGCGCGGGGATACTGATGAACCAATGGTTTATCGCCAGCGGCAGCGACCTGCCATTCCCGCCGGACAACTCGTCCAACTGCCCGTTCCCGACACATGGCGCGAAGCCGCAGCTATGCTCACGCTGCCCAAGCTTTTCAGGTTTCGGCAACAGCTATGTTTGGATGACCGGCATCACCATCGCCATCGTCGCCTCGATTGAGACCCTGCTCTGCATCGAAGCCGCCGACCGCCTCGACACCCACCGCCGCATACCGACACCAACCGCGAATTGCGCGCGCAGGGCGCAGGCAACATCGTCAGCTCGCTCATCCGGCGGCCTGCCCATCACCTCCGTCGTCGTGCGTTCGTCCGCCAACGCCAATGCAGGCGCGACGCACAAACTGTCTGCCGTTATCCACGGCGTCTTGTTGTTGGTGTGCGTTTTGGCGATTCCCCTTTATCCTCAACGCGATCCCCTGTCCACCCTCGCCGCCGTTTTGCTGCTGGTGGGCTGCAAACTGGCGAAACCCGCCACCCTCCTGCATTTCTGGCATAAAGGGCTGTACCAGTTCATCCTTGCCGCCACCCTCGTCGCCGTCGTCGCGCTCGACCTGCTCAAAGGCGTCGGCATCGGGCTCGCCATCAGCATTATCTTCATCCTTCAGGGCAGCATGAAACGCGCCTACCACTCGGCCGCGAAGAACTCGCCGAGCCGACGAAATCAGCTTGGAACTGGCGGAAGAAGTCTCGTTTCCTGAACAAAAGCCGCCATCAAGAAAACCCTGAAAAACATCCGTCCGGGTTCGAAAGTAACCATCAACGCCGAACGCTCGTCCCTACATCGCCGGCGACGTATTGGAACTGATTGAAGACTTCGCCAACGTCTTCGCCAAGGAAAAACGACATAGACGTCGTACTCAAAGGCTTCAAATCCGACTACGACCACGAAGGCCGCGACCACCACAGCCATGTGCGGGTAGGGGACTGCGCGAGTATTTAGAAGTCGGGTTGGAATGAGTAGGAGAGAAGATGTTTTGGGGATTTTCAGACGACCTTTTTAGCAGATAAAAATGGAAAATACCTGCTTCGTCATTCCCCGCGCAGGCGGGAATCTAGGTTGGAAGTTATGAAATATTTAAAAATTGCAGCGGCCTTTTCCGAATCTGGATTTCCCGCCTGCGCGGGAATGACGGCAGACTGATGAATCGGCTGTTTCGTCCGACAGAAAGAAACATGACGAAATATCTACAGCAGGATTCGCGGGTAAGCCCCACCGTCGGGCAATGCCTAAAGTTGGAGAAAACCCATAGCGGAATTTTTGTGTTGATTTGTGGGATAACATCGTAGCGTGGGCTTTGCCCACGAGAATTCGCTCCCTCTCCCGTTTGGCGGGATAGGGTTGGGGAGAGGTGGCTCTTGCCCTTTATGCTGTATATCCGCAAACCACCCCATCCTAACCTTCCCCGCCGGACGGGGAAGGATAAGGTTGCTGTAACTCGAAAATAGGCCGTCTGAAAACCCATTTCGAGCTTTTCAGACGACCTTTCATCTATATTTCAAACACTATCTAAATCAATTTCTGTTGTTTCAACTCATTCTTCAGATACGCATAATAAACCGGTGCGACGATGATGCCGCCGACGCCGAAAATCCGTTCGAACACGACCATCGCCACCAGCAATTCCCACGCGCTTTGATTCGATTTCCGAACCGATGATTTTCGCGTTCAGGAAATATTCGAGCTTGTGGATGACGACTAGGAACACCAGCGAAGCGACCGCCACATATAAAGACGCGCCGAGGCTCAAGATGATAATGATGGTGTTGGAAATCAGGTTGCCCGCGACGGGAATCAGTCCGACGATGAAGGCGATGACCAACACGGTTATTTTTAAACGGCAACTCCACGCCGAAAAGCGGCAGGATCAGATAAAGGTACAGGCCCGTCAGCGCGGTATCGATCAGCGAGATTTTGACCTGCGCCAGAAACACGCGCTCGAAGCTGGTTTCGAAGTTCACAATCCGCCGCACCAGTTCTGCCTTGAAGGGCGGCATTTTGCGGCGGTTTTTGCGCATGTTGAGGCGGTGGAAACTGAGCATCGCGCCGATGATGATGCCGATAAGGATGTACACGAACGAGGTGAAACTGTTTTTTGCTGATGCGCGTCAGCGCGGCGCTGTATTCTTCAATCAATTTGACCGCATAGGCTTTTGATTTCGGCGGTATTGTTGGGCAGCATGTTCAAAAACCGATTGCGGCAGGCTACTGCTGTTTTTGTGTCTTCCAAAATCGCCGCCAGCTTGGTCAGCATCACGGTGATGTGCCCGCCGTGAATCAGGGTGGTAAATCCCCAGCGACATCAATAGGATAACCGTCAATACGATGCCCTATGGTCAGCGTGGTCGAAATCAGGTTGATATTGTGCGCGTTGAGCGATTTGTGCAGAAACGTATTGCGCGCGAGCGTACGGCGGCGCAGCCAAAGAATCAGGCCGTTGGTCTTGGTGATGAAGACGTAGGTCAGTATCACGGCGAGCAAAAGCGGCAGAAAGTGGAAATACAGCACCGCAAGCAGGGCCATGCCCATCAGGGATATAGGATACGAGCGGAACTTTTGGGCGGGATAGGGCGGGTGCATGGTAGATGAGATTTCCTAATACATAGAAGTAAACAATGGAGGTTCTAAATAAATTAGGCTGGATATTATGTTTTGGATTCAGCTTTTTGTCTTGCGCTTCTGCGGCGTTTCTTGCATTTTCGGCATCAGCTGATAAAAGCTCGTCCAATCTTTCGGTTCGGTAATGGCTTTCTCACAATGAAATTGATCAAGTCGAACATTTTTCCGGTAGCCTTATCAAAAATCTTCATCTGAAATTTGACTCGATGGACGGCATTATTGCCGGTAATCCTCAAAGTATCGGCAACTTGGACAACTCGACCTGAGAAATTACCTTTTGTTTACCAGCGACCTGATGTCGGCATTAATGTTTTTCCTTCTTCTCCCAAATGAATACATAATTTTTGCAAGCCTAAACGCAGTAATGCCGCTGCTCGCAGGGTGATTTGATGAAAATTCGCGCGCTTCTTCGTAATCTTTTTCACATCCTCAGGGCATGTCTTCGGGCTGGAAGTGGAGCAGAGTCGAAATCGGGTGAGAGCATTGAGCCTTCTCCAACTGTGAAACCGTTAGGATATTTCAGTTACTCGCCAAAGGCTATATTCATTTACAATGATCTACAAATAGCCTCGTAATAAACAGCGGTCTTTACTTTGCCATTTCATAGTGCACAAATGCTCGCAATGCGGGCGAAATTAAAAGCCTCTTTTAAACTCAGGTGCTGTGTATTTTGTCATTTCTGAGCACCTCCTATCAATGTTAACAAAACAATATCTATTGGTTTTCGATAAAGGCCGTCTGAAAATTTTTCAGACGACCTTTTTTGTAAATTTCAAATAAAAAACATCTTCCTCCTCATTCCCGCGCAGCGAATCCAGACTCTGTCCGCACAGGAACTTATCAGGCAAAACGGTTTCTTAACTTTGCGTTTCTGATCTCCGCCTGCGCGGGAATGATGGTTCAGGCATTTTAATATTGAATCCGCCATATTTTTACCTCAACCTTACCTCAGCCGCGTTGTCGAAGCCGCTGTGCGCAACAGTGCGTCTATGCTCGGTTCGCGTCCGCGGGAAGCTGAAGGACTCCGCCGCGCTGCGGGACGCCGACGGCGAGTTTTCCTGCCAGAAGCGTTTGCCTGTCGGCGGCGACGTCGTCGCTTTTCTTCAAAACGGCGTAGGCGTCGGCGCTGGACTTCGGCCCATGCGTAGCTGTAATAGCCTGCGGGTAGCCGCCGGCGAAGATGTGGCTCAGCTCAAGGCAAAAGCGGTTGTATTCGGGCAGTTTGGATGACGGCGACTTCTGCGCACGCTGTCTAAAACCTGCGAGCCCGGTTTTTCAGACCCTCGTCGTCTTCGTTGTAAATGGTCATGTCGAAGAGGCGAACTCCATCGCCGAGGAACGAGCCGCGTTGGAAGTTTTTGCGGCAAGCATTTTGTCGAAGTTCTTTCGGCAGGGCGCGCCGGTTTCGTGGGCGGACATTTTGTGCCAAGACATCGTATTCCCAGACGAAGTTTTCCATAAACTGGCTGGGCAGCTCGACTGCGTCCCACTCGACGCCGTTGATGCCGGATACGCCCAGTTCGTCCACCTGGGTGAGCAGGTGGTGCAGGCCGTGGCCGGTTTCGTGGAAGAGGGTGAGACTTTCGTCATGTCTCAGGCGGGCTTCTTTGCCGCCGACAGGCGGGGTGAAGTTGCAGACAAGGTAGGCGGTGGGCGGTTGCAGCGTGCCGTCGGCGAAGCGGCGGCGGCTGTGATCGTTCATCCACGCGCCGCCGCGTTTGCCTTCGCAGGCGTAGAGATCCATATAGACGCCGCCTATGGTTTTGCCGTTTTGCTCCAGCTCGAAGTAGCGCACGTCTTTGTGCCAGACGGGAACGGTTTTCGGCGAATCCGATGCCGTAGAGTTTTGATTTGGGCGAACGGGACTGCCAGAACTTTTGCTGACGGGAAGTATTTTTGACTTCGGTTTCGCTGAATGCGTATTTGGCTTCGCGCAGTTTTTCGCTGGCGTAGCTCAAGTCCCACGGCTGCGGGTCGGCGAGGTTCAGGCGTTCGCGGGCGAAGGCTTCTGACTTCGGCAAGGGTCTTTTCGGCGTAGGGTTTTGGCGCGGCGGGTCGAGCGTGCAGGTGAGGACTTGTTCGGGCGTTCTGCCATTTTTGGTTGCCAGCGACGGCTCGGCGTAGTTTTTGAAGCCGAGCAGTTTGCGGTTTGCAGGGCGTTTTCAGGCGATGCGGTCGATGTTGGCAGTGTTGTCGAGTTTGCCGTCGTCTGAAAGTTCCGCTGGCGCGGGTAACGTAGGCGCGGTAGTTGTCTGCGCAGTTCGCGGTTGTCGGCGTATTGGATGACGGCGAGTAGTGTGGAATCTACCAAACCGATTTTGTAGCCTGTTTGCCTTCGCTTTTGCGCGGCGGCGGCAACACGCGACGAGCGAGTCTTCGGGGATGCCGGCAAGCGGTGCGGCGTCGTCGAAGTAGAGGGCGAAGGCGTCGGTTGCGTCTAAGACGTTTTGCGGGAATTTTGGCGGAAGGATTGCGCGCCTTCGGTTTGCAGTTTCGCCAGTTCTGCCTGCTGTTCGGGCGGCAATTCCGCGCCGCTGAGGACGAAAAATCGCGCAGGTCGTGGTTGAGCTTGGTTTGCTGTGCGGGAGAGGTGTGGCGGAATTCGGAATTTTTGATCACTTTGAAGCGGTTGTGCAGCTCGATGTCCGTCCGATTCGGTGAAGAAGACGGTGATTTCGGGCATCAGTTCGTTATAGACGGCGCGCAGTTCGGGCGTATCGACCACGGAGTTGAGGTGCGACACCACGCCCCAAATCCTGCCGACGCGTTCGGTGATGTCGGTCAGACGCTCGACGGTGCTTTTGCCCAGTCGGTGTGCGTTTTGGGCTTTGACTTCGGCAATCTGCGCGCGCGCTTCGGTGATGGCGGTTTTGCAGGGCGGGTTTTGATGTCGGTTTGATGCGTGAAAACGGTTCTTCGCCAAATGGAGCTTAGCTGTCGGTCATAGATGGGATTCCTTTGTGGTATGCAGTAACGGCGCTCTTACGGAGGCCGTCTGAAAATGTTGCCTGGGTAAACGGAAAAATACGGACGGTCTGCCGTCATGCCCGTCTGCGCATAGGCGGGAAGGGCGGCCGTTAAGATAGCCTATTTTTAATCGAATTCACGCGACAAGGCCGTCGAAAACCAAACGATACAGCAGATATAGTGCCATCCGGCCCCTTACAGCATCTTTCCTGTTTTTACGCTATTCTGCGCCGCGGGTTGGATTTGAGCAGGGGCGGCGAGGTCGAGGCTCATCGGCGTGCCCGCAGGGCAGCAGCGTGCGACATTGGTTTTGCAGCGAATCGGCAAACGCCGCGGTAGATTTTCGCGCCTTGGTGGGTCGGAGTTGGATCTGGACGTCGACATAAACTTCGCCGCCGATTTGCTGCCACGGGCGGCAGAACGTGTAGTCTTCGGAAAGGTAGCGTTTGCTTTCGGATCGACCATACAGTCGAAGAGCGGTAGTGCAGCCCGTTGTCTTCGCGGTTTATAGTCGCTGTCGGAGATGTAGTTCAGCTCGGGATAGCGGCTATCATTTTTCGAACACGCCGCGTTTGATGACCATGAATCCGGTCGGCGCGTCATTGACTTCATAGCCTTCTTCATCAACCGCAGCACGATTTCGCCGTTTTCCGTTTTTATCGTCGGTGTTGACGGTATAGCACGTGTACATCCGCTCGAAAATCCGCCTGCGTCGTGCCAGCGTGGAACGCCTTCGCAGGCCAGTTTTCCGTTTCAGCGGATAAATGCCCGCGACGACGTCTTTATCCGCCAGCGGCAGGCGGTAGAACGCTTCGGCGGAAAACCGATGTCGGAGTCTATCCAGAAGAGGTGCGTCCATTCGGGTGCGCTAAGCGGTTGCCACGCAGTTGTTGCGCGCGGGTAATCAGGCTTTTCGCCGCGCTGCATCATCACTTGCAGCGGCCAGCCGTTTTGCGCGCTGGTGTTGACGATGTTGAGCAGCGAAAAAGGACGTAGTGATGAAAATATTTCCCGTCGTGGCTGGGGGTCATGATGACGGGGTACATTTTGCGTAAAGGGGCGGATTCGGGCAACATAGTATTTTCCTGATTATTGATATAGTGGGTTTTATGAATGCGGGTTCAGCAGGCGGTGTGTACGCGCAGAAACTCAGTCCAACACCGCCTGCTGGATTTCCAGCCGTTTCGACACGGGCGAGGCATAGCGCACGATGATGTTGTAGACCTTGTCGTCGTGCGGCACGCGGGTAACGCGCGGCTGGGCGGCGGGGTGATACAGCTTTTCCCGCCTGCACCGCGTCGAGATAGCGCGAAATCAGGCACATAAGGCGCACAGCGGTTCGAGCACCTGTTTCAGATTCGGAATCACCGCATCCGAGTCCAAATGGATGGGCCAGGGATTTTCCACCGTATGAATCACATACGGCCCCAAAATATTGTCGCGGCGCATAATGGCTCAAAAGCAGGCTGTTGGGAAACGGCAGCGTTTTGCCCAGCTGGCCGACCAGCGGGTGCGGGCCGATTTGCATCATCAGCGTGTTCCGAAAGATTAATGTCGACCACCCGCCCGCGCAGGCCGGTGACCTCGATATAGTCGCCGCGACCGAATACTGCTTCGTTACCGAGCGCAGGATGCTGCCCGACAAACACATAATCAGTTCCTTCGTCGCCACCACAATCGCCGCCGCCACGTGAAACATCGACAACGCCAGCGTTTGAATCTGCGCCGCCCAAATCATCGCCAGACCCAGCAGAACCAGCATCAGCGTCAGATTGCGGCTGAGTACCAACGAGCGGCGTTTGTCTTCGATATTCAAATCGGGATGGCGGCGGAAATGCCGTTGTCAGCAACACGCTGCGCATGATCAGCACCGCCGCCACCATCAGCACCGATTCGATGACTTCCGCGCGTATCGGCGGCCGTGAAGCCATTGTTGTATCGTGTTCCACATGGTTGAAAATCCGTTTTCAGACGGCCTCTGGGATAAAAAGGGAAAACGGCACCACCGGCCGTATCGTTCGGTAGGGAAAAAGACATTATAAATGATAAGCATCGGCAGGCCGTCCGAAAACCAGTTTCCCGTTTCAGACGGCCTGCGCCGGTTTGATCTATAGTGGAACCGCAATTCCTGCACCAACTCCGCGCTCAGGCTTTGGGCGACGGGGCAGGTGTGGCGGCAGCTTCAAGAGCTTGCGGCTTCGTTCGTCAGTGCTTTGCTCAGATAAAAATCACCGCCACTTTCGCCACGCGGCGCGGGTTGGCGGCCATTTCCTTGACCACTTCGGCGCGCGCGCCAGCCAGGTCCGCACCAAATCCGCCGCCTTCATCCCCATAATCGTCATCGCACGCGCCCAGTGATGCGGCAAGCAAATCCGTGGGCGAAAAGCCTCGCCCCTGCCGTTGTTGTCGGTCGGCGCATCCGTGCTGATAACGTTGCCGCTTTGCAGGTGGGTGAGGTCGCTGTGCAGATCGCCGGTATAACGGACGGTAGCGATACGGGACATGGGAAACTCCTTTGTTTTCAGGGTGAAAAAGACAGCTTAAAACAAGACAGGCCGTCTGAAAAGAGATAAACTCACGCAAAATGTTGAAAATTGCGTGAGTTTTAAAGAGATGATGATGAAAGTAACAAACCGCCGAAAATGAAGAGATTTTGAGAATGTGCTAAAGAAAGTTACTGGCTCGTTTTTACCGAATATGGAGCAACAGCTGTACCAATTAGAAAATACGTCCGTCAGGGCAGTCTGTCCGGAGGCAGAAGAATCATCCTCCCCCAGACTGTTCAAATTCAAACCTGAATATCCCCATACCGGAAAAACAAAAATTGGCCGATGTTGAAAAATTATTCGAAGAATGCTACCGCCTGATGACTACCCATAAAGCCACGGACGAAAAAGGCCGCTATCTGTATTAGGATAAAATCAAACACAAATATGGCAAACACGCAGAAATGGTTTGGGCAGCAGCTGCGGGGATTAACCGTTTGGCAGGGAAAAGATTACGGATTTTTCAAAATCACGAATTCCCAGTTTCTGCGTGCCCGACACTATGCAATCACTATTGCATTTTATCGATAAGACCTGCGGCAGCCATATGATGCTTTCAGACGGCCTCAAGCTTCCTGAAGCTGATAAAAACCTGTGATGGAAGAATCGATTACATCTGCGCAACTGGAAGGCGCAGTCTAACTAGGAAAGTTGCCAAAAGCCTTATTGCATTCAAAGCGGCAAAAGCCAAAAGACAAACATGAAAAATGATTGTGAATAACTCAGAGCTGATGCAAAAAGGTTGTCGAGTTGAAAAACGAGCCGTTAAGTATCGACCTGATTTTTATCCCTGCACCGTATTGCAACCGAGGAAGCCATCGAAAAGCCAAGCCGTTTCCGGAGCATTCCGTCAGACGGACGATATTCATATCGCCGATTATGATAGAAACCTTGTTTATCAGCCTCCAAAATGTTCCGAAGTACCGCAACTGCAGTGGAAACATTGTGCACATTTGCCAATACCGACCATGATGATATTGAAAATTCTCTGTTTATTCATCCGGTTGTTCAAAAAGCCGTTATGCTGCATTTCCTGACGGGGTATATCCACCCGTTCGGCGATGGGAACGGTCGTACCGCACGCGCCTTATTTTATTGGTTTATGCTGAAAAACGGTTACGGCTTGTTTGAATATATTTCCATCAGCCGATTGTTGAACCAAGCTCCGTCAAATATGCCAAATCTTATCTTTATACTGAATATGATGATTTGGATATGACATATTTTAGTTACTACCAACTGGATGTTATCAAGCGTGCCATTTAGATTTGCAGGCTGTATGTGGAACGGGAATCAGTCAAACTGAAAAACTTTACCGCCGAAATTGCACAATTTGCAGAAAGGCATCAACTGAACAGCCGCCAAATTGAAATCTTGCAAACTGCCGTCCAAGACAGGGACGGACTTTCAAAGTCAAAGACACCGCCGCACAATTCGATGTCGCCGAAAAACACCGCGCGCCGATTTAAACCGATTGGCAGCCCTGAAGTTGTTGGGCGTCTTAAAGACGGAAAACGCCATTCATTTTTGTTGCATTGGGTGATTTTGAAGGAAAGATTGAGGTAGAGTAAAGCAGGTAGGTTGTACGCATGATGTTCAGCCTACTATCGCAAACCGACGGCAGATGATTTTTCAGACGACCTACTCTTTTCGATTTTGTATTTAGTCATCTAAAAACTCATCTTCATGCCGCAAAGCTGCGGATAAAGGTTTCAAAATCAGGCAAGTTCGACTGTTCAAAATCAATTCTTGTTCGACAAAGCACCACTTTTCCAGCTCTCCGTCTTTTTCCACACTCTCGATAGTCCAAGGCAAATGAGGGAATGACCTCCTGACGGGTCGGTGGACAGATACACGCCGATAGGCGGATATTTATTCTTCCAGCCAGTTTTTGCCCCATTTCGCCGCATAGACTCCTTCTTTTTCAAAACCGATTCCCGATACCTCGCAAATTTGCACATGATTGTCTGCCCCGAATTTCTCTGCGTGGTCGGAAAGCAGTTTTTGACAAATATCCCGCCGTTTTGTACTGCCATCAATTCAATGAAACTTTGCGTGCAATTTATAGCCTAGTTCACTTTCTATGGCAGCCAAAATTTCAGGGTAAACGGGGCTTCTTTGTAGTTCTTATCCGCCCAACTATTAGTTTCCCATACGGAGGACAAATCAAAATCTTTAAAAACTTGGGGCATAATGTTATCCTTATTGATTTCAGCTATCAAACAGGGGTTGGGTATTCCTTGCCCGATTTTCCGTTCGTCATTCCGCGCAGGCGGGAATCAGACCCTCGGCATTTCTGGAAATATTTCAAGGCTGCTGCAATTTTCAAACTTCTGGATTCCCGCCTGCGCGGGAATGACGGCGAGGTTTCGGCAAAAGATTGCTCCTCCGTTTTCAGACGGCCTTTTGCCCTGTCGGTGTACATTGTAGCGTGGGCTTTGCCCACGATAATGACTTTGTTTCATTAAAGAGGCCGTCTGAAATTTTCGGAAAGCTGATTCGTGGGCAAAGCCCAGCTACGAGTTTCAGACGACCTCTGCCATCTCCCTTTTCACATCTCTTCCAATTTCGCAAACTTGGTATCCAGCTCTTTCACGCCCCTGTTTGCCGAAGTTGATGGTCAGTCGGGCGGATTCGCCTTTGTCTACGGCGTCGATGATGACGCCTGTACCGAATTTGGCGTGGCGGACGTTTTGTCCGATGCGGAAGCCTGCGTAGGTTTGCGGCTGTTTGTAGTCGTCGATGATTTTGTCTTTGGATGCGGTGGTTTGGCTGGGCTGCCGTAGCTGTCGTAGGCGGTCTTTTTGACGGACAGGTAGTGCAATACTTCGGGTGGGATTTCTTCGGACGAAGCGGGAGACGATGCGGGTGGGTTTGTCCGTGCAGCATGCGTTGTTGCGCCATGGTGATGTAGAGGCGTTTGCGGGCGCGGGTGATGGCGACGTACATGAGGCGGCGTTCTTCTTCGAGGCCGCCGCGTTCGGCGAGGGAGTATTCGCTGGGGAAGCTGGCCTTCTTCCATGCCGGTGAGGAGACAGCACTGAATTCCAAGCCTTTGGCGGCGTGGACGGTCATGGTTGGACGGCTTTTTCGCCCGCGCCTGCTGGTTTCGCGCCGAGTTCGAGGCGGCGTTGCTGAGAAGGCGAGGATGAGCGGGGTCGTCTGATGCTTTTCGGGCAGGATTTCAGTTGCTGTCTTCGGGTTTAGACTCGATGGCGGCGTTGACGAGTTCGTCGAGGTTGTCAAGCGGTCTTGGTTGTCGCCTTTTTGGGTTTTAGTGTTCGGTCAGGGCCGCTTGTCTTTTGAGGATGCCGACGATGATTTCGGACAAGGGCATTTGTCCGACTGTTCGCAGTGCTCAATCAGGCGGACGAAGGTCGACTTTTATCAGTTTTGCGCCGGCGTTGCAGGCTGCCTGCCATAGGGTGATGCCTTGTTCGTTTGAGGCCGTCTGAAGGTTTTCGATGGTGCGTGCGCCGATGCCGCGCGGCAGGAAGTTAATGACGCGCAAGAGGGCGTTGTCGTCGTCGGGATTGACGGCGGGCGCAGGTAGGCAAGTGCGTGTTTGATTTCTTGGCGTTCGTAAAAACGCAGTCCGCCGTAGATTTTGTGGGGGATGCCGCTGCGGAACAGGCTTTGTTCGATGACGCGGGATTGGGCGTTACTGCGGTAGAGGACGGCGATTTCGTCCAAATCAGCCTTCGCGTTCGAGGGCTTTGGTTTCGTCAACGATGAATTGGAGCTTCTTCGAGGTCGGTAAAGGCGGGTAGTAGCGGATTTTGTCGCCTGCTTCGGCGTCGGTGCGCGGTTTTGCCGAGGCGTTCGTCGTTGTTTTCGATAACGGCGTTGGCGGCGGCGAGTGTTGCCGACGGGCGGTAGTTTTGTTCGAGTTTGACGGGCGCGTCGATGTGGAATTCTTCTATCAGCGCGGTCATATTGCCGACGTTCGCGCCGCGAAAAACGGTAGATACTTTGGTCGTCGTCGCTTTACGGCAAAGACTGCCGCGTTGCCGCCCGCCATGAGTTTGAGCCAGGCGTATTGCAGTTTGTTGGTGTCCTGGAACTCGTCGACCAGAATGTGGTTGAAGCGGTTTTGGTAGTGCTGGCAGGATTTCGTTGCTTTGCGGCATTTCGTGCGCTGCGGAGCATGAGCTCGGCAAAATCGACCACGCCTTCCCGCGTTGGCAGATTTTGTCGTATTCGGCGCAGCACTCAATCATGCGGCGTGTGCGGATCGGGCGCGCTCAACACGAGCGCGCAAACCGGATTCTTTGCGCGTTGATGGCCTTTTGCAGCGAACGCGGCGCAATGATTTCTTCGGCGATGTTGAGGCTTTTGAGCTGAGGCGTTTGATGAGGGAAAGTTGGTCGCCGCTGTCGAGAATTTGAAAGGAAGACGGCAGGCCGGCGTCGCGGTGGTGTCTTCGTAGGAGATGATGACAAATCCACTGAAATGCTACCGATCAGCATGGGTTCTGCCCTTGTTGTTTCCCCTGCATCTTTGAGATGCAAGAGTTCGCTAACGCGACGATTCATCTCTTTGCGGCTTTGTTGGTAAACGCGTAACTGCTGTAATGCTATATCGCGTTGCCTGAGCCGGTTTGCAAAAGCCATGCGATGCGCGTGGTCAGCACGCGGGTTTTGCCGCTGCCCGCGCCCCCAAAACGAGGGCGGATTGCGGCGGCCAGGTTACGGCGGAAAGTTGTTCGGGTTCAAGCTTTTGCAGCAGATTGGGGGCGGATTGGTCGGGAAACATGGGAAGAGGTCGTCTGAAAAATGGGTTGTGAAACAAATAGGGAATGATACAAGGCAAATGCGGCGTTGCAGGATTTTATTTACAGCCGAAACCGCGCAAGCTGCCGTTTCAGACGCCTGCCAGCAATTATTTCAATGGATTGTTTGCGGTTTGTAAGTTATAGGTTTGCAGTATGATATATATTGCAAATCGATTTCATTATTGTAATAGTTAAAATATTCCCGTATAGTTCGATACATAGTTTAAACAAAAGGAAAAATTAAATATACTTAAAAATCCTATTTTAACTGAGAAGCTAGAGTTACGAATCGCTTTCTGCCAGATTGCGCAGTAAACTGTTTTACCCGCCAACGAAGCAAAAGGAACACAAACCATGACCCAAAAATGCCTGTTACCCACCTGACCATGAACAACGGCGCCCCCGTTGCCGACAATCAAAACAGCCTGACCGCAGGCGTGCGCGACCGTTGCTGGCGCAGGATTTGTGGCTGAATGAAAAACTCGCCGACTTCGTGCGCGAAGTCATCCCCGAACGCCGTATGCACGCCAAGGTTCGGGTGCGTTCGGTACGTTTACCGTGACGCACGACATCACGGAATACACCCGCGCCAAAATCTTCAGCGAGGTCGGCAAGCAAACCGAAATGTTCGCCCGTTTCACCACCGTGGCAGGCGAGCGCGGCGCTGCCGATGCGGAACGCGACATCCGCGGCTTTGCGTTGAAGTTCTATACCGAAGAAGGCAACTGGGATATGGTCGGCAACAACACGCCTGTGTGTCTTCCTGCGCGACCCGCGCAAATTCGACTTGAACAAGGCGGTCAAACGCGACCCGCGCACCAATATGCGCTCCGCTACGAACAACTGGGACTTCTGGACGCTGCTGCCCGAAGCCCTGCACCAAGTCACCATCGTCATGAGCGACCGCGGCATTCCCGCCAGTTACCGCCATATGCACGGCTTCGGTTCGCATACTTACAGCTTCTGGAACGGAGCGGGCGAGCGTTTTTGGGTGAAATTCCACTTCCGCAGCCAGCAAGGCATTAAAAATCGACCAACGAAGAAGCCGCCAAAATCATCGCCGACGACCGCGAAAGCCATCAGCGCGACCTGTACGAAGCCATTGAGCGCGGCGAGTTTCCGAAATGGACGATGTACATCCAAGTCATGCCCGAAGCCGATGCGGAAAAAGTGCCGTATCATCCTTTCGATCTGACCAAAGTTTGGCCGAAAAAGACTATCCGCTGATTGAAGTGGGCGAATTCGGAGTTGAACCGCAATCCCGAAAACTTCTTCGCCGATGTGGAACAATCCGCCTTCGCACCGAGCAACCTGGTTCCGGTATCGGCGCCAGCCCCGACAAAAATGCTGCAAGCCCGTTTGTTCAATTACGCCGACGCGCAACGCTACCGCTTGGGCGTAAACTTCCGCCAAATCCGTCAACCGCCCGCGTTGCCCCGTCCACAGCAACCAACGCGACGGACAAGGCCGCGCCGACGGCAGCTACGGCAGCCTGCCGCACTACGAACCCAACAGCTTCGGCCAATGGCAGCAACAGCCCGACTTCGCCGAACCGCCTTTGAAAATCAACGGTGACGCGGCGCACTGGGACTACCGCCAAAGACGATGACGACTACTTCAGCCAACCGCGTGCCTTGTTCAAGCTGATGAACGACGCGCAGAAACGAGGCTTTGTTCGACAACACCGCCGCAGCCATGGGCGACGCGCCCGACTTCATCAAATACCGCCACATCCGCAACTGCCACCGTTGCGACCCGCCTACGGCGAAGGCGTGGCAAAAGCCTTGAGGGCTGACCATTGAAGACGCACAAGCCGCCCGCGCGACCGACCCTGCATTGGGTCAGCCAAGTTTGCTGTAATCAAGGCTGCAAATCGCATTTGAACGATGGCGGATTAACCCGACTCCGATCGACCGTTTATTAAGCCCGGTTATTCCCGTGCCAGCGGAATGACGGTATCCGGCAAGTGCCGTATCGGAGTCGGTTAATTGGCAATCAAACCTAAAAAGGCCGTCTGAAAACAAAGGTCGGTCGGGCTGTTATGCCCGTTGTGCTGCTGTATTTTTAAATTTATCAGTTTTATTTTGTATGCGAACATCACATATGTTTTTGTATGTATATGAAGTTAAAATAAATATAAATGTATTTTCTGAATTTAACCTGAAAGAAGCGAACAAAATATCGGATTATGGTTGGCTGGTACGCCAGTACGATGTATTTGATTAATTCACTTCGATAGGAGAATATTATGCAAGCATTTTTACGCAGACAAAACTGAAATCCGTACTCTTTCTATGGATGAATTGAGTTTGGTTGCTGGTGAGTTTAATTGGGATAAAAGTCCAATGGGGTAAGGCTGTTGCGGTTGGCGCAGTAACTGGATTGAGTGCCGGGTAGCCGGTCTGACAGGCGGGCCGGGAGTTGCAGCCGCAGCTGCAGCCGGTGGTTGTCGAAGGCTTCCGGTTCCACTGTGGTTTTCAGATGGTTGGGAATAATCCCCGAAACAGAATTCTTGCTGAGCAAGGTGGTCGGACTCAGTCTTTCCGGCACAAGTCCGACATAGTCAGTCAAGATTTAATTAGTTGAAATTTTACGGTTTCATGCTTGATACAAAATTAAGGATGCCAATGTGATGAAATTCAATCTTTTTATACTTGTAACGGCAGTTTTTCGTTTTTGTATTTACGCTTATCGCAACCTATTTTCTGATATTTCATGATTTCATGCAGTCTTTGAAGGTAACGTCGCTGGCCGTTTTAATATTCGTGCCCCTGAATATCGTTTTGCAAAAAGTTTTCAATAAAAATAAATTTAAATGATTTGTCCGAACCTGCACGTAGGCGGAGTGGGAATGATGACAGTTGGTAAGCACCGTATCGAAAATTAGGTGTTCTTAGCTATATAAACCTTAAAAAGGCCGTCTGAAAACGGAAATCTGTTTTCAGACGGCCTTTGAGCTTTCTTTCTTTACCCGAACTTCACTTCCCTGCCGAACACTTCTTCCACAATTTCCTGACATTGCCGTAATGTGCCAGCATTCGTCGGTTACTTCGGTTTTTCGCGTCGCGCAGTTTGGTGTTGTGTTGCTGCTGGCGGTGAAGCGGTAGGCGGTGCGGCTTTTGTTCGGCGAGGGTTTTGTCGATGAGTTCGCGGTCGGCGGCGATGTTTAAGAGGGCGATGTTGCCGTAGTTGTCGAGGAGTTGCGGATATTGGCGGGCATGGGCAAGGATGAGGTATTGGACGATAAATTCGACGTCGACCACGCCGCCGCGCGCAGCATATTTTGACGTGCTGTCAACCGGCGGATGGGTGGGGAACATTTTTCGCGCATTTCGATGATTTTCGCCTGCCAAGGCGGTTTGGTCGCGTTCGGCGGTGAGATTTCGGTGCGGATGCGGTCGAGGCCGTCTGAATTTCGGGTGTGCCGCAGATGAAGCGGGCGCGGGTGAGGACTGGTGTTCCCACGTCCAGGCGTTTTCGCGCTGGTATTTTTCGAAGGCGGCGATGCTGTGGGCGAGGAAGCCGGCGTCGCCGTTGGGGCGCAGGCGCAGGTCGGTTCAGTAAAGGCTGCCTGCACCGGTGGCGGCGGAAAGCCAGTTGGTCAGGCGGCGGGCGAGGCGGCTGTATACGTCGCCTGCGTGTCGGGGTGGGGATCGTCGTAGAGATAGACGAGGTCGAGGTCGGAGGCGTAGCTGAGTTCTTTGCCGCCGAGTTGCCGTAGCCGACGACGGCGAATTGCGGGTGTCAGCGGTGTTTTTGGGCATGTCCGCCCACGCACGGCAGGGCGGCGGCGAGGATGGTGTCGGCGAGGGCGGAGAGTTGGTCGGAGAGGATTCTACCGTCCCACAGTCCGGCGAGGTCTTGGACGGCAAGGCGGAAGACTTGGGCGTGCTGGAAGCGGCGCAGGGTGTCCATTTGCGCTTCAGTGTCGCCGCCGCAGGCTTTGAGGTCGTCTGAAAGGGCGGCGGCGAGGGCTTGCCAGTCGAACGCGGTATCCAAAAAGCTGCGCGCTGATGAGTTCGTCCAGCAAAAATCGGATATTTGCTCAGATACGCCGCCACCCGCGAGCTTTGGCTCACAATTTGCGCCAGTTGCGCCGAGTTGTCTGCGGATGCTCGTTGGGGAAGGCGAGATAGGCGGGCAGCGGCTGATGTTTTCGAGGGAAGTCAAACAGCCGCATCAGCGTATCGGTCGGATTGTTTTGTACTCTGCCGCCGCCTGTACGAACAGCGGCACAATGGCGTCAAAAGCGCGGCTGGCGTGTGCGGAGGTGGCGGTATTTATGGCCGTGTCGGATTTGGTCGAGCTTTGCGGTGATGGTTTCGGCATCGAACCCGTGTTCTTTCAGACGACCTTGCCGCTCTTCTTTATCGGGCTTTTCTGCCTGTCTACTGCCATTCGCTGTTGGCTTGCGTTTGTTCTTCGGGTTCGCTCAAAATTTCGTTGAACAACTGATTGACCTTGTTCCGATGAATGTTGAGGTCGTCTGAAAGCGGCGTAGCTGTCGAAACCCATGCTTTCGGCGAGCAGTTGCGCTGTTCGGGCGAGGTGGGCAGTTGGGTTTGCTGGTCGTCCCAGTATTGCAGGCGGTGTTCGAGCGTCGCGTAAGAAGCGGTAGGCGGCAAGCAGGGTTTCAACGTTTTTCAGACGGCATGATGCCCAGCTCGGCAAGTTTCTTCAGCGTTTCCTGCGTGCCTTTCAGTTGCAGCGCGCGCATTTGCCGCCGCGTATCATCTGGAAAATCTGGGCGATAAATTCGACTTCGCGGATGCCGCCCGCGCCGAGTTTTGATGTTGTCCGCCATGCCTTTTTGCTGACTTCGCTGCGGATTTGCGGTGTCTGCAGCATTGCCTCATACGCGCTGTAATCCAGATATTTGCGGAATACGAAAGGGCGTACCAGTGATTTGATGTCGTTCGGATACGGCGTAACTACGCGTCCTTTGCACCACGCAGCGTTCCATTCGCGCCCCTGCGTAATCAGATGTGCTCCAGCGCGGTTTCGCTCAATGCCAACGCGCCCGAATCGCCGTCCGGCCGCAGCCGCATGTCGACGGGAACACCTGCCCGTCGGCGGTGATGTCGTTCAACAGCGCAATCAGTTTTCTGCCCGACTTTGTGAAAATTCCCTGAGTTGCTCCGTTCGCGCCTGCCGTCGGTGTCGCCCGATTCGGGATAGACGAGAAAATCAAATCGATGTCGGAAGACAGTTCAACTCATAGCCGCCCGCCTTGCCCCATCGCCACCACGCTCAAATGCTGCGGCGGTTTGGTGTAACAGCCGATCGGCGTGCCGTACATATCCTGATAATGAGGCGTAGGCGGAAATCAGCGCGCGGTATTGACAGCAAAATCGGCGGCAAACGGCGTAATCGTGCGGGTTATTTCGTTCCGTCAGCGATGCGGTTTATATCGCGCGATAATCTGCGACACGACATAACGGCGCGACTCGCGCGCAACTGCCGCGCCAACTCTTCCTCGTTTTCTTCCGCGCAGGTTTGTCGATCGGCAAAGGCTTGATCTGCTTCGGTTAAAGCTTTTGTCCAGCATGGGCGGGAAAATTTCGGGCTTGAGAGTTTGCCGTTGTGTCGAGCTGGCGGGCGAGGAATAGAATAGCGGCTGGCGGGCGGCGGTGTGCGGGCGGTTCATGGTCGGTCAGGCGAAAGGATATTGATGGGGAATCATAACAATAATGTGGGGCCGTCTGAAAAGGACGGATTGTTTTTCGAGACGGCCTGCCTTCACCCCCGCGCCGTCGGCTTTCCGCAAACACTTCTTTTGGCGGCGAACACCGCGTTCAGCACTTTCCGGAAAACCCAGATACGGCGCGGTGGATAAAGGTTTCCACGATTTCCTCGCGGCTCAGGCCACCGACATTGAGCGCGGCGCATGGATATGGACGGCAAGCCTGTTTCTCGCAGCCGCCTGCGCCGCCAAGACGCCAGCATCAACCAGCTCGCGCCGTTGATTGATTGCAGATGGGGCCGGTTGTGAGATTTCGCATGAAGCCGAGAGCGATGATGCTGCCGCAGTCCGGGCTGCAATGTCCGCCAGCGCCTGCATCACCTTCGTACCCTGTTCTGCCGATCGATGTCGTTCAGCAGCGTCTGCATACCGCGTTACGGCGTTTTTCGTCGTTTAACATGATCAGTCCTTTGGAAATCGTTGTTTTGCCAAATGGCGCAGACAGGTTAAACTATGGAGCAAACTCAATGCAAGGGGCCGGGTTGTAATATCAAAGAATTTTCCGCGCAGCAGACGGGGCTGTCGGCCACGCTGCGCTACCACGAAGGGCTGCTGCTGCCGGAACGCGACGGCGGCTACCGCGTTTACGGCGCGCGCGACGCCGAATGGACGGGCAATCCTGCGTCTGAAGAAAATGGGCGTGCGCGAATCAAAGAATACGCCCGCCTGCGGTTGCGGGCGAGGCACACCATCCCGAACGCTATAGCCATTTGCAGGCGCCACAAGGAGAACTTTGATGGCGGCGCAACGGCAGCAGCTGGCGGAACATCAGGAGATTTCTAGAGTATAAACTGGACGTGTACGGAAAGCGATGGCGGAACGCGGTTGACGGGAAGGCGGCGAAAAAAGCTACCGTTCAGCCATCGGGGCGTTTAAAATTCCAGCAAGGTAAATCGATGGGGAGCCACATCATGCGTTTTCCCAGCAAGAACCCGCTGAAATTTGCTGACGTCCCCACCGCCGGTGGGTGGAACGTATGGTCAGGGCGGGGCGGTCCAACTACGCTACCGCAAAACCCTGCGGCGACGGATTAGAGCGAAATCGAGCGTTGCGTCGCCGCCTGCCCGGTAGCGCACGCAGCTTTCATCGACCACTGGCGCGCGAAGCGTGGCAGCGAGCGCAGCAGCGTGCATCTGGGGCAGGGGACATGGATACCGCTGCGCCGCCATCGCGGCAACGGGTTTATGGCTGGGGTTCGGCACCATTCCCTCGAAGAAATGGACCGGGCGTTGTTTGTCAACTATGTGGCCAGCGGCGCGATTGTTCGACCGCCGCAAGACATGCCCACCGCGCCGCAGAAGCGGGCAACTGCGCCGAACGGGTCGTGCGGAACCAACACGCCTGTGGTCGCCATCGGCGGGATTACGCTGGAGAACACCGCCGACGTGCTGGCAACGGGGTTGCTTCGCTGGCAGCGGTGGTGAGCGCCGTTACAAGGCGAAAAATCGAAGCGGCGGTGAAAGCGTTTCAGGCTTTATTGGAAGTAACCGTTTATATTTAAAGAGGCCGTCTGACAGCTTTCCGTTTCAGACGGCCTCTATGTTTGCCGTTCAGCGTCTGCCACCGCAGACGCGGCATTCAGGGCAACGTTCCAGCCGAAGGTGCCATTCCCCGCCAGCGCGTCGTAAGTCATCAGCTTGCCGTGTGCCGGCGTGCCGATGCCAAGACTTTCGGTGCTTCGGCGGCTTGGGTAACGCCGATGCCGACCAGCGGAGAATACCGCCGAACAGGGCGCGAGCGCCGTCGTCGCTGATGTCGCCGTCGAACAGGCGAGCATAGCAGGGGGGGTCAGGCAGGTGGGACGGTACACGGCGATTTGGCCGTCGGCGCGGCGGCGCGGGCTAACGGCGTGCAGGTGGCGACAGCGGCGTTGAAACTGACTGGCGGGTGGGAGAGATTGTCGCAGCGGTCGAGGACGATATCGGCGGCGCATGAGTTCGGTCAGGCGCGCTTCCGTGCCATTTTCGGGCAGCGCGGTGATGCCGGCCTGGCTGTTGATGTTTTCAGACGGCCTTCCGCGACCAGGCTTTAGGATCGGCCGATGTGTCAGCTTCGGTGAAGGCCAATCTGGCATGGAGGTTGGTGTCGTCTGTGGTGTCGCGGGGTCGGCGATGGTCAGCCAGCCGATGCCCGATGCGGCGGCGAGATGGGCGGGGCGGCCGCGCCAAACCGCCGCAACCGACGGCGCGGTGGGCGCCAAGCAGTTTCCTGGCCTTCGATGCCGTTCGTCAACAGGATGTGGCGGCTGTATCGGGCAGTTGGTGGTCGTTCATGGTGATGGATGCAGGGCCGTCTGAAACACTATTGCGGTTTCAGACGGCCTGGTGGTCGGCGGTACGTCTTATCAACTTCAAAACAGCCTGCACGATTATAAACCCGTGCCCAGGCTGTTTATGTGGAAATCAGAAGTCGATGTTTTCGTAGTCGTCAGTAAAACGAAATTACCGCTTTTGCCTCCGGTTTTCTCTTCAGATGCGCCAGTAATCGCGGTTTTGTCGACCGCCTTCATCATGTCGTAAATCGTGCGACAGCGCGATGTTAACGCCATCGGCGCTTCCATTTCCACGCCGGTCTGGCCTTCGGTGGACGCGGTTACGGTGGCGGCTTTGACGCGGGCGAGGTCTTTGTCGATGTCGAAACCGACGCGGATATGGTTCAGTGCGATCGGATGGCAGAGGATCGAAAGCCACGGTCTGCTTGGCGGCCTGGATGGCGGCGATGCGGGCGTGCCCAATACGTCGCCTTTTTCGGCGGTGTTGTCAACAGGATGCCGATGGCGCGAGGCTCATGTTGATGACGCCGCTGGCGATGGCGGTGCGCTCGGTGGAAGCTTTGCCGGAAATATCGACCATGTGGGCATCGCCGTTTTCGTTCAAGTGGGTTCGTCAAACATTTTCGGTTCCTGCAGATGTGAGGTTTATTTATGAGTAAAATCGGGACTATTTTAAGTCATTTTCGGTTTACGCTTACCGCTCTGCATGATGAGGAGCGTTGTTGTTTTATGATAATCGGCTGGAATTTTATGCCCGGACGGTTTGAAAAGAAGGTAAATATGGGAATACGGTTAAAAATGTATTTTCTTGGTTTGCTTTGTGGCCCAGTTGATTTATGCAGATTTATATCAAATTACGTTGCATTGTTCATTGTTTACACTGCTGGCAATTCGGTGTACACTATACAATGGTTTTTCATTCAAATGTAAAGAAAGCGAAAAATCGCTGACTCCATATCCTCGTAGTCGGGCGCGCCGTTGAGGATGCGGAATTTCTGAAGCGATCGCTGTTCAACCTGCTGAAACTCGCCGCGGGTGGTGGAAACAGTCAAACTGCTGGCCTCTTCCGACGACAACGCGCGGTTATCGAAAATTGCTGCCGGGCTGGACGAACAGCAGACCCACGATTTGACGCTGGCCTGCGGGTTGTTTGCGCAGATTCTGAACATCGCCGAAGACGGCCCGTACCACGAACGTCGCCGCCAGATCCACAGACGCGGGCACAATGCCGCCGAAGGCAGCCTGTCGGAAACCGTGCGCAGGCGAAGGTAATAAAATGCAAGCAGCGCCATGCGAAACAGCTCAAACGGAACGAGCATCACGCTGGGCCGCTGGCCGCATCCGACCAGTGCAGCGGCAGACGGTGTTGAGCTTCGCCGCCGCCGCATCGATCGCTGCTATCAGCTGCGGAACGCTGCACCAACGCGGAGCGCTGACGGATTGCGCCGTAGTCGACACTGTGTTGCTCAGCCTGTGGCCAGCCAGCGAAACGCGCCACAAAGTCAGCGTCAACGATGAAATCAACAACGGCGTATCCATCTTTCCGATGAGTTCGAGCGCTGCAAACTACCGCAGCATGGAACGCGAGTTTCAGACGGCCTATCCCGACGTCGTCGTCCCGACATCCTGAAAATCGGCGGCTGGACAGGCGGCGACCGCATTTAATATCCGTTTGTCTCGGAAACCCTGCGTTTCGCTTTCGGCCACCATGCCGACGCCGTGTTCGTTTTACGGCAACTCGACAAACTGCGAGCCGCCGCTTTCCGTCCGCGCGTCAAAGTCAACGACGACGTGATGGCGTTGTTGTCGACGAATCGCCGACGAAGAAATCGCCCGCACTGAAGAGCCATGCCGCCCACCGCGCCATCGCCTACATCATGGCGCGCGTGACAAAAGCCGCTCGCTCGGCAGGCATGGGCTGCAAACCTTCATGATGCCTTACCTCCGCGCAAGTTTTCAGACGACCTCCACAAGCTGCAACGCTCCTGCGCGACAACGGCGCTTTTGAGCGAAGGCCAGACTCGCCGACCTGATCCGCTGCGTGTCGTATTCGGTTTCCATGATGCCGCTTTCGACTTGCACCAACACGGAAAAACACGCCGATGTCGTTGCCGAACTCTTCAAACACCGGTTTGGAGACTACGCCAGCCTTTCGAAACGAAGGTAAACCGTCCCTGCTGCGCGGGCACAGAGCACCAGCGGCCGCTGTCAGCCCGTTCATCACTTACGGCGAACACGCACCCGCGCGAAATGGCGATTTCAACGAAGCGCGCAACATCAAGGTGGGTGGTGAAAACGCCGTTACCCAAACATCATCTCTAACTGCGAACAGCCAGCGACCTGCTCGCGCTCGCATTGCTGCTCAAGAAAGCGGTTTGTTGACGGTTGAAAACGGCAAACCGCAAAACCACCATCATCGTCCCCTCTTCGAAGTCGCCATCGAAGCCCTCGAAAACGCCTGCACCCCGTCATGGAAACCATGTTCAGCAACGAATGGTATCGCGACTGCTGCAAAGCCGCGACAACATTCAGAAATCATACTCAGCTGTTATTCCAGTTCAACAAAGACGGCGGCTACATTACTCAGCTCTTGGTGCCTCTATCAGGCGGAATTGGGTTTGGTCGAACTCTTCAAAATACGATGCTCCGTATGCGCCTCTTCACGATCGCGGCGGCGTCGGACGCGGCGGCCCGTCTTACCAATATTTCTCGCCCAACCGGCGGGCAGCGTGGCCGGACAAATCACGTACCGAGCAAAGCAGTCATCACCGCCAAACCTGCCGATTCCGGCAGCGCAACGCAATCTGGAAACACTGGTCGCCGCCACGCTCGAAGCCAGCCTGCTGCCGACCTGCCAAAGACCCGACAGCAGGCTGATGCAGGGTGTCCGACAGTTCGTTCAAGTTTACCGCGCGCGTACGCACGAGACTTTATCGACTATTTCCTGCAAACCGAACTCCGATACGCGAAATCGCCTCGCTCAATCTCGGCAGCCGTCCGCCAGCCGCAAAACCTTAGCGGATTCAGGACTTGCGCGCGATTCCGTAAGATGATGTCATGGATCTACGAAACCGCCTGATGCACCTGCGCGGTACGGTTTCAGCAGCGCGGTGGTATGCCGCCGCAATCCCGACGCGATATGTCGCTATTGCAGCAACATGCGCAGAACAACCCGTTCTTCCGCGCCATGCTGTCGGAGCATGCGACGGTGATGGCGGGCTCGACATCACGCTGGCGGAAAGTTACGCCAGATTGAGCGAGTTGCGGAAAAAGCGGAATCATCTTCGGCATGATTAAAGAAGAATACCTGCGCAGCCGCAAAGCCTGCGGACATCCTGAAAACGCGGGCTTTTGAGCGGCAGCCACAGCTGCTGCCCGTTCGCTGGCATTTGCGCATCCCGTATCTGGACGCGCTCAACGCGACTTACGGGTCGCCGTACTCAAAACGCCTGCGCAAAGACCGAACAACCGCACCTGCTGCTGATGGTGCATCGGCATATCAACGGTGCTGTGGCGCAGGGGCTGCGCAATGGCCGTTAGTGCCGCAGGGTAGCGGTTTTCGAATCGAGGGCCGTCTGAAGAAACCTTGGGAGTCCGATTTCCAGACGGCGCTTCCTGGCGGAATAGCGGCGCAAACGGCCCTTACCGCTCCTGCTCAATCTCAAATGGTCTGACCACTGCGCCGGGCGATATTCTTCCATGCGTGCCCTGCCTTTTGCTTGTTTGGGAATAGGCCGTCTGAAGCGCTTGTCCGTTCAGAGATGGTTTTGCAATCCGTTGAAAATACATATCGTGTAAACGACGGTATCGTTTTGCAAAGCAGGTTTATTGTCGTTCAGAGTCTTCTTGACGGACAACGATGACGATAAAGCGCCGTTTGTCGACGTAGTGCCGAATTTCGTAAAACAATCTCAGCGCCGGCAGATATTCAGACGGCCTGTCCGTTACGGGCCGGACAACAAAGATTAGTGCAATACAAGGATGCGCAGTATGATGCCTCTTTCTCGGTATCTTTCCATCATTCTCTTGTTGGCTGATGGTGAAGAAAACAGTATGCCCTCGTGTATCGCGCTGCCGATTACCGCCGCGCTGATTTACGCCATCAAACTGTTTATTTCGACGGCGACGCCATGCTGCTCAACTGCACCGGCATCGGGCCTGGTTTCGACCCTGACGCCGATTACTGTGATTTTCGGCGCGGTGTGTTCAGCCACCGCGGTAGAGCTACCGGCTGCTCTGGCGACGTTATACAGTCGCTGCCGCAGCCATCCGGCCCGGAACCCGCGTGGCGCGGTTGATGATTAGTTATCGGCTGGGCGTTCGCGCTATGATTGAAGGCGCGTCCGGTTTTCCGCGCGCGCGCCGCGATTGCCGCCGGTTCTGATGAGCCTGGGTTTCCAATCCGTTGAAAGTGGCGATTTTCACGCGGTAGGTGATTCCGTGCCGAACGTATCGTTCGGTGCGGTGGGTACCTCGACCATGGTTCGGTTTTGCGCACCGTTGAACCTGAGTGCCGAAGACATCATGTGTCATCTCGACGAACAAACCGGCATCTAATGCACTGCCGCGGAATTTTTCATCATCCCCGTCATTGGCCTGAGCTTTTATCGTGCCGTGGGCGGAAATCCGCAAAACCTCGGTTTCGTCGGCATCAGCGTGTCCAGCCTGTACCATTCCTTATGTTGCGCTGGCGATGGTCAACGAGAATTTCCGTCGCGCGCGCTGGTGTGGCGGGCGCCGTCGGCCTGCTGGTGTCCGTGTTCGCCGCCAGCCACGGCTGGGGCCTGAGCAAACGAACCATGCGAAAGGGCGAGCGCCGAGTGCCTTTCGCCCAGGTCGTCGCAAAGCACTCGCGCCGCTGGGTGTGCTTATCGGTGTATGCTGGTGGTTACGCGCGCATCAAAACAGCTCGGCATCGAAAGGCCTGCTGACCAGCGAAAACGAGTGGTTCAGCTTCCAGCTGCCGTTTGATTTGAGCAAAAATCTCCGTCCAGCGATTCCTCTGACGTTCACAACTTCGGCATCTTCGGAGCAGGGCGACCAGTGCGGTCGTGTATCGAGACGCTGGCATGTGCCGGCGTGGATTCCGTTTGTGTTTACCGTATGGATCGCATCGCGCTACAAAACCAGGTTCAAAGACTGGGAGTTTTACGCGGCGACATTCCATCGAGACCACACCGCTGCTGGCTCTGATGGGTGCGCGCGAGTATGGTGCTTAACTGTTGATGGTGGCGGCGACAGTTCGATGGTGAAAATCATCGGTAAAGAATTTGCCGCCATGGCGAGCAGACACTGGTTACTGCTTCTCGCCGTATCTGGGTGCCATCGGCGTTCTTCTCCGGTTCGAACACTGTGTCCAACCTGACTTTCGGCCTGATTCAACGCAGCAAATCGCGCGGACACCGGCCTGTCACATCCACCCTGATTCAGCCTTGCGGTCGGTCTGGCGGCGCGATGGGCAACATGGTCTGCTCCAACAATATCATCGCCGTATGTACACCGTGCTTGGCGTGCACACAATGCGCGAAGGCGCGATTATCAAGAAAACCGTGATTCCGGTGGCGTTACGGCGTGATTGGTGCCGTGGCGTTGGCGCGCTGGTATCCTGTGCTGCAATCCGCCGTTTATAGACCGAAGGCCCGTCTGAAAAGCGATCTCAGTCGGCTACACATGCGCGAGACTGTAAGATTCAGTATCCGCCGCCGTCTAAACCCGCACTATCGAAACGCCGCAAACGCATGGGAGCAAAAATGAAAATGGGAAAAACGTCCGTTTGGAAAAATCGCGCTGCTGCTGAGCGGCCGTGGCGGAACCGCCTTCCTGCTGCCTGCAAAAGCCGCTCGTGTGCAAACAGCGCCGGTGCGCACGATGCTGTCGCGGCTGACCAGATTCGCACGGCCGGCCGGCGGCTTCGCTGCTGGTGGCTCTCAAACCGACCCTGATTAAAGTCTGGGCGAGCTGGTGTCCTTTGTGTTTACGTCCGAACTGGGAGCGTGCAGACCGAAAAATGGGCGCAGGACAAGCAGCAGTTTCGACTCCGCCAACCTGATTACCGTCGCCTCCCCGGCTTTTGCACGAGAGGCGGCGACTCAGAAATATGGTACGCCGGTTTTGAACTATCCAAGCTGCCCGTCGTTACCGACAACGGCGGCGGCACCATCGCAGCCGCCTGAATATCGGCGTTTATCCCTCGTGGGGCATTGCTCGGTAAAACGGCGGCGTGCGGCGTGTCGTCGAGCAGCGTCAACGAAGCGCAGGCATTGGCGTTAATCCGCGACCCGAATGCCGTGGGCGTCTGAAAAATTCGTTCTACAAACGCGATACACGCAGAAAAAGGATTCAGGAGAGTATGAACGCACGCGCCATCCTATCTCGCCGGCGGCGGCTGGCATGCAAATCTGGGCCTATTTCCAACACGCCAGACGGCGTGGTTGGCGCGAGTATCCGGCTACGCACAACGGCGAAAAGCGAAAATCCGAGCTACGAAGACGTATCCTACCGCGATGCGGGCCGTGCCGAGACGTATCGAAAGTCACCTACGATGCCGATAGCTCAGCCTCGACGACATCCTGCAATACTATTTCCGCGTCGTTGACCCGACCGTACCTCAACAAGTACGAAGGCAACGACACCGGCACGCAGTACCGCGGCGGCGTGTTTCTACGCAGACGCCCGCGAAAAGCCGTCGCGCCGCCGCCCTCAGACGCGACGGCATAGTACCAACAGCCTCGTCGATCACGGCAGGCCGCTGACTTCTACGACGCCGAGGGCTACCGGGATCTGCGTTCTACAGTTAAACGCAACGCTACCTGCCCTCGACATCGTCTGCGGAAAAGCCGACGCGAACCGCTGCCGGGCAAAACCAAAGAAAACCGCCCGCTGGGCAAAGGCTTCGACGGCGACGTGCGTCATACCAGCGTAGCGATGCCGAACTCAAACGCATTCTGACCGAAGAAGGCAATACCTGCAAGTTGCCCAAAAAGCGACCGAATGCGCTTCGGCCGCGAGCCACGACCAACCTGTCAAAGCCGGCGGCATTTATGTGGACGTCGTCGGCGAAGCGAACCCCTGTTCAGTTCCGCCGACAGGTGATTCGATTCTGGCTGCAGCTGGCCGGAAACTTCGCCCGCCGGTCTTGCGCGCCGCCGTTACCTGCGAACACGACGATTTCCGGCTGACATGCGCCGCACCGAAGTGCGCAGCGGTGCCGCCGATTCGCGCCGCCGCGGGCGCGTCTTCCCGGCTGCAAAAGATAAAGGTGGCCTGCGCTACTACATCAACGGCGCGAGCCTGAAAAGTCATCCCGCTGGAACAAATGGACGCGGCAGGCTACGGCGCGTTGAAGGGCAAAGTGAAATAAAGCGGTTGAACGGATGGGGCCGTCTGAAAACGGCATACGCCAACGAAGTTTTAGTTTTCGATCGGCCTCGTGCCGTCTTTCCGGTGCGCACGAGGAACGGTTTTGTCGAGTGTTGACCCGCGAGCTGCGCTAGTTGCCGGCGCTTTCCTGAAGCTGACCGCTCGACCTTCTCTATATATATAGCGGGCGGTTTTGACAGAAGGCAGTCTGAAAAGCCGCCGCGCTTTCCAAATCTTCCGTTTGGGATAGTATAACCGCGACGGTATCCCCAAATCCATTTCAAATCATTCACTTCGGAGAGATTCCATGGGCAGCCACACGGCCCTGTAAACGAATTGCGTTTCGGCGTCCGCGTGCACGGCGGGTTGGACGATCCCTGCAACTGCCCATGCGGAAGGTTTGGATGCGGAAAGCGGTGCGGATGCGGTGCTGGACGAGCAGCGGCGCGGTTTGCCTCGCACACTCGGGACGTGGACACCAACCGCACCGGCGACACTCTCTACGGCGTCGTGTTTTTCAGACTGTCTGTGATTACCACCATCCCGATTTGGCGCGTGCCTACGATGATTTCACCGCAAGCGAAGCTGGGCGGGTTTGCGCGCCGGCGGCGGGTACGGCGGACAGGAGGGCTGCCGGCGGTTTGTGTCGGCGGCGGCGATGTGAAGAGATGGTGCGCCGCACTAAACCTCGCCCTCGTCGCTGATGCCGATGCTGACGTTGCGCGGTGGACGCGCTGTTCAAGCGGCACGGCGAGGAGCAGAGCTGGTTATCTGCCGAAAATGTGCGGCGCGGCGGAATGCGCGGGAGCAGACCGTTGGGCGAACCGCTTTGAGGCGGGTTCAGGATTTAAACCATATCGCCACCCGTGCCGTACCGAAGGAAAACGGCGCGTGTGCTTCGCGGTCGATCTGTCATCGCGGGGCGATCGGGAAAGTGACGGAGAAACATCTCGTCCATTTTGGTGCTTGCGTCGTCGCCCGATGCCGCGCGCCGGGCGTGCGGGCACGCGTCGATGTTTACGCGTGCCGAAATATTTGTGAACGCAGACGGCAGCTGTGGGCGGACGCAACGGCGGTGCGCGCCGTCGGCATCGAACGCAAGCTCGGCATACCGCGCCAGCCCGACCTGCGCGATGGAGTTCGCGACAATGCCGAGAGCTGTATCTGGTCAGCTTGCGGGCGGGACAGGGTTTGGCGTATATGCTGCCGTGTGAAAACCGCGCGCGGCTGAACGATGGCAACTCGAAAGGCCCGCCGTTGCCGAGCTGCGCGCTGCCACACGCGCTCGCCTATGCGAAAAGAGCGCGTGCAGGGATTTTACGACAAGTGTGGACGGTTCAGACGGACGTACGCGCGATTATCCGCCATCCGACGTGCGCCAGTGTGTTGTTGATGCTAAAGGCAGCTCGCCGCCCAGCGCGCCCTCTATCTGCGCGCCGCCGCCCGGCTTCGGTTTGCCGCCGCCTGCCCGAAACTGGCGTATTGCGCAAAAGCGGGCGCGAACTGGATTTCTGATTCCCATCCGTCAAAGCCTGGCCGACCGACGGCGGCGTCGTGCTGACCAACCTCGCATGCCGTCCAGATTTACGGCGGCGCGCGCGGTTACGTCGAAGAAAGCGGCGTGGCGCTGTGGCGCGAACGTGCGGATTACGCCGATTACGAAGGCACCAACGGCGCGAGCCGCCGATTTGGCGGGGCGCAAAACCACCGGCACGGCGCGCTGCGCGCGAGTTGCTCGCCCGAAGGCGAAAGGCTGGCGGACGACTCACGGCCGCCAAGCGCCGCACCTGCCGCGCAGCAACTGGCAGCAAGCCATTGAAAACGGCGGAACAGCATCGCCGCACGCTGGTCGGATACTGCCGACCGTCCGCCCTCGCCGCCGCCGCGCGTCCAACGCTGCCTGCCAGCAAATGGGACTGACGCTCGCGCACATCGGACTCGCCAACGCCTACCTTGTCCGCCGAAAGCCGCCCGGCGGAAGACGCCGATATGGCTTCGGCGGCGGTTTCTACACCGCCGCAGCAACACAACATAGCCGCGTCTATTGCGCCCACGTCACTGCCGCGGGTTTACGCCTGCGCCGCGCAGATCGAAAACGCGGGCATTGCTGGACGTACCACCGTTGCAGGAGTGTTTCGGTGGAAGCGAGGCCGTCTGAAACCTTTTCGAAATCGGGCGGCGGCGTATCCGTTCCGGCTTGGCCGCAGACGGCCCGCATCGGGGGTTTAGTTCTGCCTGTTTCGTAAATTTCGAAAATAAGCCGCTAAATCGCTAAAGCAGCGCATCCGCGATAGTGTAACCGTTGCGGATGCTTTTATGTCATCGTCGATATGGAAACAAACCTCCGCCGTTTGCTGCCGGGCGCCATGCGGCGAGAGGCCGTCTGAAAAACAAACGACCCTGCAACGGCCTTGCGGCCCTAAGGAAGCTACTCATGTTACAAAAACTGCTTGCCTTATCTTTGACGGCTGCCGCCCTCTGCGCGTGCAGCAGATTCCGAGCAGCGCCTTGCACTGCGGCGATACCTCGGTAGAGCAGAGCGTACCTGCAGCAATATTCAGGAAATATCATCAAAACGCAGCAGGCGCGCGGTTCGCGCGCTGAACAGACGGCTCCTCAGGTCGTCGTTGCCGACAAACTCATCATCTGCCGCCGGCGTGGCGAAATTTCGTTTGGAAAAGTGCCGAAGAGAGCGCGAAAGACGCAATAGTCTGCCGTGCCGATTTGAAGAGTCCGAATATCCGAAATCGCCGCGCCACAGCCGAAAAGCAACAGCCCGCGCTGATTTGGCGGCGACCTCGGCCTGAGCGTTTATCGAACGGAAAATCATGGGCAGCAGCTTCTGAAGGAGTTACAACGGCGGCACCTTCTCCACCGCGCGCTGAGTTACGCCGAATCAAAACGAAAGTAACCTTTGAAGACAACCCACGCTGAGCACCACCGCGCAGATTATTTCTTCGGCATTGCTGCCCTACGGCGTCAAAAGCGCATCGTGATGATGATGAACGGCGCAAAGGCCGTATCAAAGACGCGTTGAAAATGAGACCGCGCGGCGGGCGTTCGGCGAAAACACCGCCCGAACTCAAACTCGGAAGAGCATTTTGGAAGCTCTTGCGCGGCCGGTCAAGGAAGCCGGACTCTCGTCATTGCTGGAGGATACCGGTTCCGGATGCCGAACTGCTGAGTCCGAAAACCACCGAACAGAAACCCGTCGCCCGCCTTCGCGATTTGGAACGCGCGCGCGAGCAAAACCGTAAGGCCGACAGTGAAATCAACCGCATTTGGGGCGGTATGGACAAAACCATCAGCAGGGGAGATAGCTGTGCCGAACGTTCTTGGATCGAGCACAAAACTGCGCCAGGCCGCCGCGGAAGCGAACAATCGGCACAGGCCGAATATCTCCGGCTCCAGTGCGATACGCAAGCGCGAACAGGTCTGTCTGCGCATTTCTCGCGGTTAGTAAGGGTTTGGCGACGGTACGGGCCGAGACGTAAGATACGAGGCCGTCTGAAAGGCTTGTTTCAACAGACGGCCTTTCCTCTGGAAAAGATATAACGCCTTGCCTTACAGGACGTGGGTATCCGAAGTGTCGACGGTGAGGGTGTCGGTCGCTACGCCAGGCGGTGTGTTCCGCACCGGCCGCGACGCATCTATGATTCCTGCCTGTGTCTGGCGAACCGTCGGCGAGACAGCGAGGCTGGAGAAAGTCGAAACGCGGTATCGGCGGCCCACTCTTTGGCCAGATCGGCCGCTTCGTGTTTGGCGGTAAACGCGGCGACATCTTCCGTCGACGTATTGTTCGAGGCGAGCTGTCACCGCATCGTTGTTGTGGGTGTTGTTGTCGATGGAGATGTGGGACACGTTTTTGGTTTCTCAGTCCAGCCTTCTGTATGCAAAGGGGCATCCGTGCGAGTCCGTTACCAGTCGTTGTCTCGCTGATGGCTAACGCTGGAAGCGCCATCGCCCCTGCCGTGGATGCTGACGATGGTTGTCCAACATGCCGTGCGGTTCGAATTTGTTGTGTTGCTGACCGTGTGAGGTTTCGGCGTGCCCAACACTTTGATATGGCTTCCACCGTGCCGTTGGATTTGGCGGTGTTGGCGCAATAGTGGTTTTGCAGATCGTCGACGTCGCCGCGCAGGCTACCGCCGTTGTTGTGTTTTTCTTCCAGCATAAATGAGGCATCGTACCGTTTGCGAATTTCTTCGATGATAGACGGGTGTTGCCGGTGATGTTGATGTCTAGCGAACCGGACGCCTTTGTCTTTGGTGGCCGGATTTTGCGTGCTGTTGATCACCGCAATCAGGTGGCGCGAGGGTACTGCCTTCGATGGTGTTGTGCTGATATCGGTGGCGTAGTCGATGGTCTGCTCGTGGTGCGCACCTTCGATTGCCCGTATGTCTGCAATGCGGAGCGGTCGGTGCGGTCGTATGTATATCAGCGTCAGGCGTTTACATCGTGTTGCCGTTGACGACCGTATTACAGAAGCATTGTTTTGCACGCGTATGGAGTTTATGCTGCGTATTGGTTTGCGGTTGGATTCCCGAATAATAGCTGTGGTGGTTGGCGGGCCGTCGTACATCGTCCACCGGCGAGGCGGAATTTCGCATCCTGCGTGATGACGTTATTGGTGATGATGACGTTGTCCATTGTGAAATTGGCGGTTGTGAGACACCGATACCGCGTATAACCGGTCGCCGTTCAGCGTATTGTTGCTGATGACGATGTCGTTGCCGTCGTCGTGGACGTCCAAGCCCTTGCGGTGGTTGTGGTCGGTAGAGTTGGTGGTAAAGGTGATACCGTGATGTGGCTGCCATGCGCCGCCACCGCACCCGTAACCCGTACCGCCGTCGGCCTCGGTGGCCGTTCAGTCCGGAGTCTGTTGTGGTCGGCGGTGGGGTTTTCTGATGTGAGGCGAAAGAACGCGAAAGCGACGCGGTTGCGTGTGCCGGAGTAGCTGTTCACGACGCTGTTGTTAACTCGCCAAGGGCGGCGTTCCGTAATTTATCGATCGTTCGCCACCTGATCAGACGGGCTTTGTGAAGTCGCCCCGCTGCCGAGCGGATCGCGCTTGCGTGGCTGTCAGTCGAAAAAGACACCCGCGCGGTTGACGCACCGGTAACTTCCACCCCGTCGATCAGGTGTGGTCGAATCATTGACGTAGTGCCGTTTACCTTGCCGAAGTAGCTGCTGCGCTGCGGTAGAAATCCGGATTGGTGTATTTGATGGACAGTCAGCAATGGTTACGCCGTTTACGTTGTCTGCAAAATGCCTGCGAACGGACGGATGTCGTCTTCGTTCGTATTGGAGTTAGCTACACGGTTTGCGCTTTGTCGAAGCTGATTTCGGTTTTGCCCATACCGTCGCCGAACAAACGCTAACATTGCTCAAACTTTGGTCGATTTTGTCTGGTCGGAAATATACAGCTTGCCGTGCGGGTATAGCGCGCCTTTCTGCATGGGCGGCGGCGAGCGCGGCTTTTGATGGCGGCAAGACTGTCGGCTGCCGGTGGGGATCGGTGCCGAAATCGGATGCGTCGATATCATTTGCGCGGGTTTCGTGCATATGGACGAGTATAACCTTTGCCCGACGCATCATGATTATGGGAAGCATCATTGTGATGATCAGCGTCGTTATGGTGTTTCTCGGCGGCAGCTTTCTCAGCAGCAGCTTTCTCGGCAGCAGCTTTTCTCGGCAGCAGCTTTCTCGGCAGCGGCTCTTTCTCAGCAGCAGCTTTCTCAGCGGCAGCTTTCTCGACAGCAGCTTTCTCGACAGCAGCTTTCTCGACAGCAGCTTTTTCGCGGCCTTTTTCGGCGGCGGCTTTTTCAGCAGCAGCTTTTTCAGCAGCAGCTTTTTCGGCAGCGGCTTTTTCGGCGGCGGCTTTTTCGGCAGCGGCTTTTTCGCGGCAGCGGCTTTTTCGCGGCAGCTTTTTCGGCGGCGGCTCTTTTCGGCAGCGGCTTTTTCGGCAGCGCTTTTTCAGCGGCAGCTTTTTCGGCAGCGCTTTTTCGGCAGCGGCTTTTTCGGCAGCTTTTTCGGCAGCGGCTTTTTCGGCGCGGCTTTTTCAGCGGCTTTCTCAACGGCAGCTTTTTCAGCGGCTTTTCAGCAGCAGCTTTCTCGGCAGCAGCTTTCTCGGCAGCAGCTTTCTCGGCAGCAACTTTCTCGGCGAGGCTTTTTCTTCACCTTTGCCGCCGCCTCCACCGCCGCTTGCGGCAGCCAAACCGCTCAGCAGGCCGGTTCCGGCAGAATCCGCCCAACGAGTTTGGGGGCGAATAGAGAGATGGGATGTGCAGGAGATGATTTCCGATGCGTGACGGTTCTAATCCTGCGGATTCTTGATCGGTGTCGATTGCAAATTCGTCCCTCGGAATATTCGGATAAGGGGTACAGCCGTTGGCGGCAATGGGACGGTATTGGCCTGCGGAGGCGGCAAGGGCCGCGTAATCGAGTCAGGCCGATGTCTAGTCATCGTCGGCGGACAGGAATACTACGTTTTCAGGCGGTTTTTCCGCTTCGCCGTTTTGAGGCGCTGCAGAGGCGGCGTCGACAGCTTGCGCGCGCGGCAAGCTGTTCGCACTTGGTCAGAGTGGCGATGGCGGTTTTGAGAAACCGATGGCGACAGTAACCCGCCGTCCGACTCGCGGACAGGCAACGTAATGTGTTTAGACATGATTTTTCTTTTCTATGTTGTTATAGTGCTGTCCGCTTGCGCAGACGGTCGGCAAATCAAAGGCCCGCAAAGCCGGTAAGATTTGCTTTGCCGGTCGGAAAGGGTGAGTAGCCTTGCAGACGGCCTTTGAATTTAAACAAGCCGGACGTTTAAAACGGCTGCGCTTTAAATTTCTACTATGCGCAACCCCTGCCGCCGTGTTTTGTTTATCGGTCGGCAGCCGTTTCCGTCGGTCATGGTTTTTCCCGGCCATGCTGCGGAGAACGTGCGAGGCAAAAGGTATGAGTGCCTTTCGGTTTTGCCTGCAAAAATGCACCGGACGTTTAAAACGGCGCATTCTGTTTTGTCTGCGGTTGTTTTCGCCGCCACCTCTTTGTGCGGTCAGCCTTTCGGTTGGCGGAAGTGAGTGTGTCCGCTTTCCGGATGGTATCGCATCGGAAATTCCGCTGCGGTGTAATATTTTATTGCTTTATCCGGTTCGTTTTTCCGCCTCGTTTGATTTTGAACGGTAGGCGGCAGGCCAAAGGTGAGCGTCTCTTTCAGACGGCGGCCTGTTGTCGTTGTACTGCGGACGTTTTCCTGTTTTTCGCCGTACATGCGACTGTTTTCTGTGTGATAATCGAATCGGATATGCATATTATTGATATTGCCAGATGAGCGGTCAATCATGATTTACGAACGGTATGGCGGATGAGGAGGAAATGATGTTATGCATGGTTGGCATAAAAACTAAAAATACTCATAATGGATAATTTTTGTGTAATTATGAGTATTTATACTAAAGATGCGAATGTCAGAAAAATTAAGGGGTTGTTTGGTTTGCTCGGATATTTTAAAGACATAAAAATCCGCATCGGATAAATGTTAAAATTGCGTTGCCATAAAATGAAATTTACCAACGGATACTGTGGTAAAACGGAAAATGTTGTAGTATAAAGGCCGTCTCTGAAAAATGTTTTTGTTTATCTTTTGCAGACGGCCTTTGATATTGTGCGATAGCCGGTGCGAGTTCGGACGTCGGGCGGCCAATACAAAAAACGCATGTGCGGATTGTTCGGCACATGCGTTTGGGTTGATGGCGCAAGCTTATATCGGGCTTTACACCACGATGTTCGCAGTCTGCCCGGTACGACGATGATTTTCTCGCGGGCTTGCCTTCCGCATGAATTTCACCGCGCCTTCGGTGGCGAGTGCGGCCTTCGAGGTCGGCTTTGGATGCGTCGGCGGCGACGGTGATTTTGCCGCGCAGTTTGCCGTTGACTTGAACCATGACTTCGATTTCGGATTTGACCAAAGGCGGCTTCATCGACTGTCGGCCAGCCTGCTTCCCACAGTTTCGCGCTGTTCAATTCGCTCCACAGGGTTTTCGCAGATGTGCGGCACGATGGGCCACAACAGGCGTACGGCGGTTTCCAATACTTCTTGGGCGACGGCGCGGCCTTGTTCGCTGCCGGTGTCGGTTTTGTCGTATTGGTTGAGCAATTCCATCACGGCGGCGATGGCGGTGTTGAACTGCTGGCGGCGGCCGTAGTCGTCGCTGACTTTGGCGGTGGTGGCGTGCAGTTTGTGGCGCAGGTCTTTGAGTTCTTTAGACAAACCGTCTTGGTTGCCTGCAAACGCTTTGACCACGCCGCCTTGTTTCAGGTATTCGTAAACGGTACGCCACAGGCGGCGCAGGAAGCGGTGCGCGCCTTCGACGCCGCTGTCGCTCCATTCGAGGGACTGTTCGGGCGGTGCGGCGAACATCATAAACAGGCGGGCGGTGTCCGCGCCGTAGGCATTAATCAGTTCTTGCGGATCGACGCCGTTGTTTTTGGACTTGGACATTTTTTCCGTGCCGCTGATGACGACGGGCAGTCCGTCGGCTTTGAGGACGGCGGAAACGGGGCGGCCTTTGTCGTCGAAAGTCAGCTCGACATCGGCGGGGTTGATCCAGTCTTTGCCGCCTTTGTCGTTTTCGCGGTAGTAGGTTTCGCAGACGACCATGCCTTGCGTCAGCAGGCGTTCGAACGGTTCATCAACATTGACCAAGCCTTCGTCGCGCATCAGTTTGGTGAAGAAGCGCGCGTACAAGAGGTGCAGAATGGCGTGTTCGATACCGCCGATGTATTGGTCGACCGCGCCCCAGTATTTCGCGGCTTCTGCTGATACCATGCCTTCTGCGAACTTGGGCGACATGTAGCGGAAGAAATACCAGCTCGATTCCATGAAGGTGTCCATGGTGTCGGTTTCGCGTTTCGCCGCGCCGCCGCAGCATGGGCAGGTGGTTTCGTAAAACTCAGGCATTTTTGCCAAAGGCGAACCCATACCGTCGGGTACGACGTTTTCAGGCAGGACGACGGGCAGTTGGTCGGCAGGGACGGGTACGTCGCCGCATTTTTCGCAATGGACGATAGGGAATTGGACAGCCCCAGTAACGTTGGCGCGAAATACCCCCAGTCGCGCAGGCGGTATTGGGTTTTCGGTTCGCCTGCGTCTTGGCTTTGCAGCTTGGCGGCGATGGCGTCGAATGCCGTCTGAAAATTCATGCCGTCCAAGTCGCCACTGTTGACCAATACGCCGTTTTCTTTGTCGCCGTACCATTCTTGCCATTGGTTTGCGTCGAATGCGTTGTCACCGACGGCAATGACTTGTTTTTTCGGCAGGTTGTATTTGGTGGCGAACTCGAAATCGCGTTCATCATGCGCCGGAACCGCCATCACCGCGCCGTCGCCGTAGCCCCACAATACATAGTTGGCAATCCACACTTCCAGCTTGTCGCCGTTGAGCGGATTGACGACGTAGCGGCAGGTCGGCACGCCTTTTTTTCTCCATCGTCGCCATGTCGGCTTCGGCAACGGAGCCGGCTTTGCACTCGGCGATAAATGCCTGCAATTCAGGGTTTGTCGGCGGCTGCGGCGGTTGCCAGCGGATGCTCGGCAGCAACGGCAACATAAGTCGCACCCATCAGCGTGTCAGGACGGGTGGTATAAACTTGCAGGAATTTCGCGTAATCGCCTTTCAAACCTTGTTTGCTGTCGTCTGAAACGGCGAAGCGCACGGTCATGCCGCGAGATTTTACCGATCCAGTTGCGCTGCATGGTTTTAACTTGTTCCGGCCAGTGTTCCAGCTTGTCCAAGTCGTTGAGCAGTTCTTCGGCGTAATCGGTGATTTTTGAAGTAATACATCGGGATTTCGCGTTTTTCGATCAACGCGCCCGAACGCCAGCCGCGCCATCGATGACTTGCTCGTTGGCTAAAGCACGGTTTGATCGACCGGGTCCCAGTTTACCGTGCCGTTTTTGCGATAGACGATGCCTTTTCAAACAGCTTTGGTAAACAGCCATTGTTCCCAGCGGTAGTATTCGGGTTTGCAGGTGGCGACTGCGCTCCCAGTCAATCGCAAAACCCAGGCTTTTTGAGCTGGGTTTTCACGTATTCGATGTTGTCGTACGTCCACGCGGCGGGGGCGACGTTGTTTTTCATCGCCGCATTTTCCGCAGGCATACCGAACAGCGTCCCAACCCACTAGGCTGCATGACATTGAAGCCGTTTAAGAGTTTGAAGCGGCTCAATACGTCGCCGATGGTGTAGTTGCGACATGCCCCATGTGCAGCTTGCCGCTGGGGTAGGGAACATGGAAGGCAGTAGTATTTTGGTTTGGAAGCGTCTTCGGAGACGTTGAAAATACGGGCGTCGTCCCATTTTTCTGCGCACGCAGAACTCAGTAGCGGCAGGGCTGGTAATGTTCTTGCATGGTCATTCTGTTTTTCGGCGAAAACGTTAGGCGATCAGGATGATTATAGCAGGTTGTCGGTGTGATTGTTGACGACAGGAAAATAGCCGTTAAGAGGCCGTCTGAAAACGGATTTTCAGACGGCTCGTGACACCGCTATGCCGCTTGAGTCCACGCCATGCCGCCCATATGTTGCGGGCAGTTTTCACAAAAGCCAAATTTATCGGTAACATATGAGCAATAAAGATTTTGCGAAACACTCGGCGTGGCGCGCGGTGCGAGCGACGATGAAATCAAAAGCCTACACGCAAAAGCTGGCGATGAAGTAATACCATCCGAACCATAATCCGGGCGACAAAAGAAGCGGAAGATAAATTCAAAAGTGCAGAAAGCCTACGACAACACGCTGTCCGACAAACAGACGTGCCATGTACGACCAGATCGGCGCATGCCGCGTTCGAGACAGGGCAGGCGCCGGGCGGCGGCAGGCGGTTCAGCAGCGGTTTGGCGGGTCAGCGCGGCGCGCGCAGGGCTTCGACTTTTCGACATCTTCTGGCCAAAGTAGCTCGGCGGCAGGCGCGGCGGCCGCCAGCAAAACTATCAGGGTGCGGATTTGCAGGTCGGTGTGGAGAGTACGCTGGAGATGCCGCCAAAGGCATCAAAACGCATCAACATCGACCTACGAAGAATGCAGCGTCTGCCACGGTTCGGGCGCGCGAAACCGGGTACGTCCGCGTCGACCTGTTCGACCTGCGCACGGTTGAGGTACGGTGGTGCATCCGCTGACCATTTTCAAATGCAGCAGACCTGCCCGACTGCCACGGCGCAGGCAAAGAAATCAAGAAGACCCGTGTGTCGATGTCGTGGCGACGCCGCCGGCACAACCAAAAGCGTTGAGGTCGGCATTCCGCAGGCATCGAGCGACGGTCAGCGCATCCGCCCAGGCGGAGAGGGCGAACCGGAGTGCGCACGGCGCGCCCGCAGGCGTTGTACGTCCAACGTCGCGTCAAAAGAACACAAAATCTTCGAGGCGCAACGGCCCGGATTTGCGTGCGAGCTGCCCATCAACTGTCGCCGTCGCAGCCTGGGCGGTGAAAGTCGAAAGTTCCGACGCTGGACGGCAAAGTCAAACTGAACATCGCAGAAACGCAAACCGGCCGCCGTATGCGCGTGAAAGGCAAACGAGCATCAAATCCTGCGCTCAACTCGATGGGCGATTTGTACTGCCACGTTTTGGTGAAACGCCAGTCAACCTGCACCGACGTCAGAAAGAGTTGCTGGAAGGTTTGAAAATCTCCACCGGCCTCGACCGCAGCCAAACCCCGCGCAAAAATCGTTTTACGGACACAGTAGGCGTTGTTCGCTGTTCGGGCTTAAAACGGAAAGGCCGTCCTGAAAGCTGCTCGGTGGTCAGCACGGCGTCTGTTATTTAAACGGCCGAACTTCGAAGGCGAGACATTCTGCGGGCGGTGTTGAGGCATTTGGCAACTGAACCCCCATTCGTTGTCGTACCAAGCGAATACTTTGACCATGTTGCCGTCTGATGACTTTGGTGAGGGGTGGCGTCAAAGGTGCTGGCTTGGGTGGTGTGGTTGAAGTCCGCCGGAGCCAGCGGCAGGGTGTTGCAGCACAAAATGCCTGAGACGCGGCGCTTCCTCGGAAGCAGCCTGCGCTGAGGGCGTTGAGATTTCTTCGACGGTGGTGTCGCGCGCGCGCTTGCCCGACTCAGTCGACCACAGACGTTGACGGTCGGCACGCGGATGGCGAGGCCGTCGAGTTTGCCTGCTTTTCAATTCCAGGCGGCGCAAACCGACGGCTTTTGCGCCGCGCCGGTTTTGGTCGGAATCATGTTTTCCACGCCGCTGCGCTGCCAGCTGGTCTGTGTGGCGCACGTCGGTGACGGTCTGGTCGTTGAGTCGGGGCGTGGATGGTGGTCATCGCGCCTTTGACGATGCCGACGTTTTCGTGCGGGGCTTTGGCGATGGGGGCGAGGCAGTTGGTGGTGCAGGAGCGTTGGAAATGACGGTCATGTCGTCGGTGATGATCGTCGTTCACGCCGTAAACGATGGGTGGCGTCGGCATCTGCCTCGCACGGGGCGGAAAATCAGGACTTTTTCGCGCCGCTTTCGGGGTGGGCTGGCTTTCTGATTTGCTGGTGAATGAGCCGGTACATTCCATCGCGGAATCACGTCAAATCACGCCACGGCAGTTCGGCGGGATTGCAGGTGGAGAAGAACAGGATTTTGCGGCCGTTGATGATGATGGTGGGTGGCATCATGGCTAATGTCGGCATCGAAGCGGCCGTGAAGCGGTGTCGAATTTGGTCAGGTGGGCATTGGTTTCGAGGCTGCCGCTGGCGTTGACGGCGATGACTTCGAACTGGTCTTGCAGCTTGTAATCATAAATGGCGCGTAATACTTGGCGGCCGATACGGCCGTACTCGGTTGATGGCGACTTTAATACCCATGGTCAGTTTGTCCTCGTTTGGTTGCGGAATGTTGGGGCGGATTATACAAAATATCAGTTTTTGTAATTAATATTTTATTGAATTTGTTTAAGCTGCCGGTTTGAATCGCGTATTATCGGATTGAATTTTAAGATGTTGATTTCACACAAAACCATATTTGGCATAATATTCCTGAAAAACTCGTTGTCTGCATTTTTCAATGCGTTATGGCGAGATGAGAGTGTACGGGGAAAATTTTATCATTGGTTTTGACTAATCTCGGTTATACGTCAGGTGGAATCTCGTTACACGGAACGCATGATAAAGACAATAATAAGGCCGTCTGATCGTTTTTCAGACGACCTTCTAGTGAGTGCTTTGTACAGCGGCGGCTACTTTGGCTTCCTGCTCTACCTTGGCGGCGCAGAGTTCAAATGCCCTCGGCCTTTTCACTCGCACTGCGTATTCCATGTCGCGTTGAGGCGCGGCGGTGGCAGCGGCGCGCTTGGCCTCCGTTGTCTGGCTCGAGTGTCGCGGTTTGCTGGCGTAATCAACTAGTGTTTATTGCGCCTGGGCTTTGGCCATTCTTTGTGGCAATCAGGTCAGCCCGGATTGAACGCGGGCTTAGGGCTGCGGTGAGGCGGCAAACGGATTCGGCTGGCGGCGGCGCGTCCGGCCAGCATGGCGTTCGTTCCGGCTTCGCGCTGCTTTCTGGCTGATGGACGTTCGTAACCGGGTTTTCGCGTGTTCGGCGCCAAATGACGTGCGCGCCGTTATCGGAAAGATGGCGTGCCTGCGGCGGGTAGTCGGCTTTGACCGGTTTGCATGTGGATGCGTCATCTGACCGGGCGGGGGCAACGCATAATCCGCAGCCGGTGCATTCGTCGGCAATCACGGTGTGCATCGGTTTGCGCGCGCGCGATGCGTCGACGCGGCAGAGCGCGGATGCAGGCGGTGCGAGCCGACTACTGCCATTCGTCAATCCATGCCAGTGCGTGATGCTGGATTTTGGCCGGGCGATACACGCGCTTTGCCGAGCGGACCGGCAATGTCCGCCATAACGGCCTCCCCTCGGCGCGCGCACAGGTTTGACGGGTGCGCTGCCTTCGGCGAGCCTGGGCGTAGGGGCGAGACTGCCGTCGTAGCGCGTCCCGGCATTGGGTTTGCGGCAGCGGGCGGTTGAAGGCGTTGAACGGTGGCGGTCGCTGGCGGATGGCGATCAAAATCAATTGTATTTAACATATTGTTTGAACAGAAGAAACTTTGGTATGCCAAAGGTGGAAGTTCCGATAGGCCGCATTGAGGCCGTCTGAAAATCCGGCATACGGTTTCGAACTGACGTATATAATCCGATGGCAACGCTTTAAAAAGGCGGCGGATACTGAGACTGCCCGTGCGCCAATCGCGGGCAAGCCCTACGCAACATGTTGCGCGCTTTCATGACGGAGCGATCCCGCCACCGCCAGAGGAACTGGTGCGCTCGCGTTGGCGCATATGTTTTGCAGAAAACGGCGAAAGCTTATCTCGTGGAGCGCGACGCGGTGCCTGGCCAGCGGCATTTGCTGGATGCTGGAAGGGATGGCGGAATGGGGGCGTTCGGCGCAGTGGCTGGGGCTGGATGTGTCGGTGCACATTCCCAAAATCGGCAAACACGCATGCGCGGAAGTGGAATTTGGTAGCACATTTCCGGCAAAACGGCAGATATGCTTACCGCGAGACGGTCGTTTTTCGTCAACATCGGCGGCCCGCTGGTATTTTATCGACCCTACCGTGCCGCTGCCGCAGCCGAAGCAGGCGTGTCTCTGCAGGTCGGGTAAAAAGTTCAAGGCTTGCTGCGGGCGGTTTTTCCGATACGTAAAGCAGCCGTTTTCAGATCGACCATTCATACTAAGGAAGGAATGAATGGCCAATACGTGCCAGGGAAAACGTCTTACTTGCTGCACCGCTAAAGGGATGACAAAGAGCGGTGTGTGCCGGCAATGACTGTTCTACCTACCTTAGTATTAAATGCCGTTAAGATGTGAAATGATTTTAGTAAATTGCGCGTATGAGGCGAGTTGAAGAAGACAAGATAAACGGTATATTGCGTAAATATGCCTGCGTATTTATTGATTTTCAGCGTATCCATTTTAACCATTTTTCGAATAAATCCGGTTGCAAAGCGCAGCAACCGGGCAACTTGAAAACGTGTTCGCCGCTCAAAACATCATCGCCTTCCAAGTGCTCAGGCAGCCGCCGGCCTGCTGCAATCAGCGCGCCTGCGGCGCCTGGTCCCACTGGTGTCCGCCGTGCGCATAAACGTCGTAGCGGCCGCCAGGCAGGGTAGCCACCAGTCCAAAGTGCTGCTGCCCATGCTGCGTATCGCTGCCGAAGCGAGCGCGTTGCGCAGCTGGAGAAGTTTGCCCGAACGCCTGGGTATTTGATTTCGACGCCGGCGATAGCTCGATTCAGTTTTGCCGACGAGGCGCAAAGGGAGCGGTGTGCCGCGTTGAGGAAGGCGCCGCAGCCGCGTTCCGCGTGAAAACATTCGCCGCTGGCGGGGTTGGCAGATAACGCGAGTTGCGCACTTCCGTGCCGGACGCAGGCTACGGATACGGCGAAATGCGGCGAGGCCGTTGATTAAAGTTATTTCGTGCCGTCAATCGAGATCGACAACCCCACGAGGCCCGTCTGAATGGTTGTGCCACAAATCCGCCTGCTGTTGCGCCGGTGACTTTCTTCGCCCAGCATCGGACAGCCGATAAGCATGGCGGGGCGGCGGCAGCCGTTCGCCGCCATAAATCCGCTTCGCTGAGGCATCAGGCCGTCTTCTTTGCGGAACGAGGGCGTATTTAAAAGCGCGTGCATCACTTCCGTTTGGAGCGATGTGCCGTATCACGTTTTGCAGTTTGTAGCAGCACTTTTTGTTTGTCGCCAGGTCTTGCCATTTTCGGCGTGCAGCCGCATAATATTCAGGATTTCCGCATTTATACGCCGATAAGTTTGAACCATGCCCGTTTTACCTGTCGAAGTTTTGTCTGCCGAGGAAGGGCGGTATCGCTGCCCGACAATGTCGTCCGTCATTTTGCATATGTGTTGCGTTTGAGGCCGGACGATGAAATCGTTTTGTTCAGCGGCGACGGTGAGGCATATCCGGCCCGCGCAGCGGACGTTTGGAAAAGCGCCGCGCCGACGGTCGAAATCCTGCGTGAAGAAGGGCGGGCGGCTGGTCCGTTGAACATTGCGCTGGTACGAGGCTGTTTCCAGCCTTGTAGCGGCGAACGGATGGATTTTACCCGCAGCGTCGAGACTGGGCGTCGGCAGGAAATCCGCCCGTACTCAGCGAACGCTGCGTAGTCAGGAGTGGACGGCGGACGGTGAGCGGGCGGCGAAGCGGGTGGCGTTGGCGGAAATCGTTGTTTCCGCCTGCGAGCAGGCGGCCGCAATACCGTGCTGCCGCAGGTGCTTGCCGCTGGTTTCTTATCAGGAAGCACTGCGGCGAGATGCCGTCTGACCAAATTGCTGATGGTGTGTGCGGAACGCGTCTGAAACTGAACCGGATCACTCCGTCTTCAGACGGCCTGATTTTATGGTCGGTCGGAAGGCTGGACGGGAAAGTGAGGAGCAGCAGGCGTTCGGTGCGGGCTTTCAGGCGGTAGCGCGCTGTGGACCGCGCATGTGCGGACGAGCAGCATCGTTGGCGGCGATTGCGGCGATGCAGACTTTGTCGCGATTTTGTTTGAAGATGCGGAACGGATAGCGGTTATCGTGGTTTTGCCGGTGCGAATAAGCAGGGCTACTGGAAAAGGCCGTCTGTATTGGCGCAGACGGCGCTCAATCGGCGGGACGTTTCAGAGGCAGGCGTCTGCGAAATCAGCATGCGGCCTGGTGCTTATCTTTAATCAACGGGCCAGCTTCTCGCGGCTCGACGTATTTCTGCGCCACGGTGCGGCTGAGGGAGGCGCGGATGCGGCCGATGTGGGTGGCGCGCGTTCGGTAACGTGAAGTAATGGCGCCGCCGCGTGCGTCTAAGAGGTTGAAGGTGTGTCCGGCTTTGAGGACCAGCTCGTAGAGCCCGAGCAGGGCGGGGCTGGCGTCTTCGGCGAGCAGGCGTTTGGCTTGTACGCTTCGGCGGTCGATTGAACGCGCAGCAGCCGGTCAGCATCGCTGTATTCGAAAGTTGTGGGTGGATTGTTCGACTTCGTTTTGGTGGTACACGTCGCCGTAGGTGACGGTGATTGCCGATCCAGCGTTTTGCGAAATCGAGGTCATGAGACGTTTTCCACGCCTTGCAGGCCTTTACATCGCCAAGCGTTCGATGCCGTAGGTGATTTCCGCCGAGTGCGTGCCGATCGATCACCGCCGGCTTGTTGGAAGTAGTGGGCTGGGTCGCTTCTGCCGTTGAGCGCTGAGACTTCCAGCCCAAGCCCCATGCGCCGAGTGTTTTCCCAGTCGTCTTCGACGAAGCGGATGTCGTGGACTTTAGGGTCGTTGCCAATTCGCGCAGGAGTCGAGATAGAGGTCTTGGATATTGGCGGGCGCGGGTTTTGAGCGACTTGGAACTGGTAATGAGTGTTGCAGGCGGTTGGGGTTGTCGCCGTAGCCGTCTTTGGGGCGGCGGCTGGGTTGGACGTAGGCGGCAAAGCCAGGTTCGGGGCCGAGCGCGCAGGTGGCGGGTGGCGGGGTGGGGAGTACCGGCGCCGACTTCCGTAATCGAAAAGGTTGGATGGCGGTGCGGCCTTTGTCTGCCCAGAATGTTGCGGTTTGAAGATGATTTGTTGGAAGGTGAGCATGGTACAGTTGTGTCGGTTGGGGAGAAGGTAGGCATTTACTGTTTGATATCGGTTTGGATGGTTTGTCCGGTTTTGTTTCGGCTTTTTATGTATGTGGAGCATGACGTTTTCAATTCAACGAGGCTGGAAATGGCTGGCGAGCGAACACAAAAGAACAACGTTTGGGACTTTGGCTGGCCGGCGGCGCGGCGGGTCTGGCGGCGGCAGCAACCCTGTTTTTACCGTCTGCTGCAGGGAAACTGGCCGGATACGAGAGGAGTTCGCCGAATAAATGCCAATGCCTCTGCTGTGGTGATGGAGGAGGCATCCGCGCCGCCGAAGAGGGAAGAAGAGCCATGCAGTCGAGACGGGCTGTAGTGAACGGAATGGCTACGCGAAATTCGGCGTCTGGAAACCGTTGCGCCGGCCGATGTCGCGCCGGCCGAAGCGTCTCGCCTCTGTGCGTCGATGAAAACGAAGCAGCGGTGGTGGTGGAAAACGGTATTGTGAAAATTCTACTTCGCCAGCAAATCGGATTGGCTGGCGGTGCGGAAAGATGCGTTGAAAAGATGTTTTGGCCGGTGTGAAAGCAGGCGAAAGGCGGTGGTTTCCGGTTTCACGGTCCGGAAACGGGCAATCAGGCGCTGAATGAGGTGTCAAACAGCGCGCATTTGCGCCGTGAAAAACGCTTTGATGGGTCTTGGCGTGGCGGAAAGCAGATCGAACTGCGTAAACCGATCCGACAGCGAAGGCAGCGGCAGCAAAGCCGAAAGCGCGCCGTGTGGAGGTGGTTTTGAGGTAGCGGTTACCAATATGATGGGAAGAAGCCCGAATGGAAAGATTCGGGCTTTTGTATGCTCGTTTGTCAGACGGCCTGCATTGTGGCGGTAGAATTTGAGGCTGTCTGAAAACGGCTGCGGCCTTATCTTCCCGATAAGGCCGTTTGGTTCGGATATTGGGTAATGACGGAGTCAGGTCGCCGACATTCTGCTTGTAAGGCAGACGCTCTACCAACTGAGCTAATCACCCCTAAAAACAAAATACGAAGCAAGTCGATATTTCGAAATTGGCGCGGCGGACGGGAGGCTCGAACCGCGACCCCGGCGTGACAGGCAGTATCTAACCAGCAGTACCACCGCGCATCCGCTGCGTGCTGCCAGCGCAAAACTTGGTGGGTGATGACGAGTCGAACCGCCGACATTCTGCTTGTAAGGCGGGCGCTCTACCAGCAGGCTAATCACCCATTGCAGCCGAAACTGCGAAGCGACTGTAAACCGTCGGCTGCCTTCGTACAGGTTTGTTGCCGTAATCAGGTGTTCCTGCAAACTCAGTTTCAAAGAGATAATTTCTTCTTTTCTTCCCGCAACCACCAAAATATCACCGGCGGGCCGGAAATCAATTCAAGGCTGTCGAGGAGGCGGCTGGTGTTGCGGCGGACAGCTAACGGTTTGATGCCGTTGCCTGCTAGCGGCAGGTCCTGAAATAGTTTGCCGATGGCATGCAACTTCGCTATTGGCAGAAAAGCGTAGCGGCTGATGTTTTGCTGTTGAAAACGAGGTTTCGTCGTCGCTGCCGACAAACAGGTCTTCAGCGAGCGTAACGGCTGCGGCGGATGTTGGTAATGGTCTGATACATGGGTGGGACACCGTTGGCGCGCCAACTGGCGAGGGCGAGGCTGGTTTCTTTGGTGTCGGATACGGCTTCTTCCGCGCCAGCATGTCGCCAAATGGTGTCTGTAATCGTCGTTGACGGCGCGGACGTAGACCGGCATGGTGGGTGCAGCGACATGATGTTGGTCAGACATGCTGCGTTTCCGTGCGTATTATTCCAGCGTAATTGTACAACCACTTTGCGCGGTTCAATCCGGCAGCTCTACATTATGGCGTTTGTGGCGTCGCCGAAAGATACCGGCTCGCCCGCGCTGCGGGCGACTTTGTACGCCGCTTCTACGTCAAGGTCGAGGGCGTAGTAGGGATGTTTTCCTGCGCCAGAATGACGGCCATGGTCTGACCGCCGCGCCCGAAGCCGATAATCAGCACGTGGTCGGATTTGTTCCTTGGTTTCCACCAGCATACTGTGCAAATCCAGCGCTTTCATGTCCCAGTTTGATTTGACGAAAAGTTGTTGATGGGGGTATCGCTGGCATACCCAGCAGGAACAGCGATAGTCAATCGATGCGGGATGGCGGCGGTGGCGGCCTGCTCCAACTCGGGGAAACTCTATATTGATTTTGCTGGAAATTGCCAGCATCACCAAAACTCGAAATTCGCCTGCGCCAGATAGAGCGCGCTTTTCAAGGCTGTCAGCAGCGTGTTTCATGCGGAATGCGATGATGGCTACGACCACGTAACTCAAAACCAATAAAAATCGCGCTAGCAGAGTCAGAATTTTGCCGCCAGCCGCCGATTGAGCGATTGTCCAGTTCATCACCGACGGTAATGAAGAAGAAACCGAGCAGGATGTCGCGGAACGGGCGGATGTCGCTTCCGCGACGGTGTTCGAGCTCGGAAAGCAAGGCCTGCGGCCCGTCGCGCCCAGCGCCGGCGGCGAGGGCCTTCCAGTTCGGTCGGAGATAGGCGACGCGAGCGTTGCAGCAACACGTTAATCATGAAAGAGTTCGGACGATTTGCGTTTGGCCACCAGCCTGAACCACGGCGACATGATTTTGTTGCCGACGATGAACAACACGCCCAGCGTAATGATCACTTTTCAATGCGGCCAAACCCAATTCCAGCCAGAGGTTGCCGCTGTTGCCGCTCTGCCAATGCGAGATCAAAATCATCAGCGGCACGACCGCGATGTCCTGCGTAGTAAGACGCCCATCGACATCGACCGTGCGGCTGCCCCAGTTCGGTCTTTCCGAGAGGATGCGGCTGACGATCGCCGTGGACGACATGGTCAGCGCGCGGCGGCGGCAAACGCCAGTTGAAACCGGACGTCCATCAGCATCAGATGCTCATAATGACAGCATGGTAACGACGACCTGCAATCCGCCCAGCCCGAACACCAGGCGGCGCGTGGCTGAGCTTGGGCAAGGAAAAATTCGAGGCCGATGCTGAACATCAGAAAGACGATACCGATTTCGCCCTATGAGTGTCGGTGGCATCGCTTTCGGAATCGACTGAGCATACTCGGACCCGCCAGAAAAACCGACCGGAAGATAACCGAGCATGGAGGGATATTGAATTTGCGGCAGCGATAACTGTGATGACGGAAACCAGCAGGACAATGACAATGGGAGCAAGGGAGAATTCGTGCATAGCGGGCGGCTTTGTTGCAAGATGAATCGTATTTTTATGATAGGCCGTCTGAAAACACGCGAGAAATAATATCAACGGTTATCGGAACGGATTGTTAAAATTATATCATTTGTAAAATAATGTTTTGTATGACCATGCCGTCTGAAATATGTCGAAGAGAACGTCCTGTCTGAATCGGGTGGTGGAAGGCCGTCTGAAAAATTCAGACGTGACCTTTGCTATAATCAGGAATGATGCATGCAGGGGCGAACACGGTGGTTTTAGCTCCCGACCCGTTGAGCATCAGCATGCCGCCGTTGACGTGCAGCGTTTGACCGGTGATGTATTTTTGCTTGGTCGGAAGCGAGGAACAATACCGCATCGGCAATGTCCTGCGCTTCGCCGAATTTGCCCAGCGAAGTTTGCGCTTCGAGGTTTTTCGGGTTTCTTCAGGCAGGGCGCGGGTCATATCGGTGTCGATAAAGCCTGGGGCGACGCAGTTGACGGTAATGCCGCGGCTGCCGACTTCGCGCGCCATAGATTTGGAGAAACCGATCAAAAGCCTGCTTTTGCCGCGGCATAGTTGGTCTGACCGGCATTGCCCATCACGCCGACGACGGATGTGATGTTGATGATACAGCCGGCACGTTGCTTCATCGTGCCGCGCAAGACGGCTTTAGCGCGGAACACGGTTTACGAGGTTGACCTGCATGATGTCGTCCCGACTCTTCTTCTTTCGCGCATCAGAGGTTGTCGCGGGTGATGCCGGCGTTGTTGACCAGAATATCCCAGCTTTGCCGAACGCTTTTTCGATGTCGGCGATCGGGTTTTCGATGGTTTCGGTTCGGCGGAATTCAATGCACAGCGCGCCGCCCGTGCGCAGACGCTCGCTAATCGCTGCTGCGCCGCTTTCGCTGGTTGCCGTGCCGATGACTTTGGCACCTGCCGCCGCCAGCGTGTCGGCAATCGCCGCGCCGATACCGCGCGATGCGCCTGTTACCAATGCGACTTTGCCGCTTAAATCTTGTGTACTCATGTTTTACTTCCTTGTTTTGGGAATGGAGTCTGCTGATTTCAGACGACCTTATGCATAAATAGTGTGATGAATCTAATGAGGCCGTCTGAAACAAAATAAAGAAGCCTCCGTATTGTCATTTCCGCGCAGGCGGGGAATCCCGATCATATCTTTCAGAGATGTTTAGGATGCGTAATCTCAAATCTCTAGATCCACCTGCGCGGGAATGACCAGTACAGGCATTGCCCTATTTTATCCTGCTATATCGGCAAATTTCAGACGACCTTTCCGTTTTATTTCGGGCGAGTGATGATGGGGCGGTATGTCCAGAATATAAGCGCAACGAGTTGCCGAAAGCTGTATTTTTGGTAGATTTCAGGCGGCAGCTCGCGAGTAGGGTTTGGCGACAGTCGTGCCAAACCGATCGCTTTTGCCGTCCCAAACAGAAGATGTTGTCCGGGGTGGTAGAAATCGTATGATTTCGGCGTTGGTGGTAATCAGTACGCGGTAGCCGAGGGGCGCTCGAAGGGGCGGACAGCGAAGGCCCGTTGTGAACAGGCGTTTTGAAATCTCTCAGGATGTGCCTGTTTGGCGGCTTCGAGGTTGTCTGCGAAAACTTCTGACGCCGATGAAAGATTTTGATGTTTTCTGTGGGATAAAACGGCGGAGGGTATCGACGTCGGTATTCGAGACAGCCGATATTGAAGTCGAGGCTTCCAGCCCAGCGTTTTCGGCCGCTTTGCCGAGGCTGCAGGAAATAATCAGCGCGGTCAGGCGCCTGCCAGCCGGTGATAGAAATCGTTGGGCGGGTTTTTCGGGCGGAGTTGACGTCGTGGTCGAAATAGAAGTTGGTGGTCGGCGGGAAGGGATGTTTCGGATTTCGCATATCGGCGGGATCGAAAACGTCATACGGTCGAACCGGTCGGCGCAATCCCAAATGTGCGGCGAAACGGTCGATGCCGTCCATTGGTAGTTGACCATATTGCCGGGACGTGTGTGGCGTTTCCAATCGCGTATCCAGAAACTCGGGCGAGTAGATGTCGCCGCGGATAAACAGGGCGCATAATCCATAGCCGCCGTGCGCTGCCAGTTGTGTTTCGACGTCTCGAGATTAATTGGGCGGATTTAAAGGTCTTTTGGCGTTTTTGTCCCGCAGCGCAGTTGCCTGAATTTGATTTTCAGACGGCGGGAAAGGGAGGATGGCGGATTCAGGTTGTCCATAGCGACGCTGACGACATTGAAGCCGTGATGATCAAGGCGGCTTCAATAACGCGGTGATGAATTTGTTTGTCGGCGGGCATGCCCGGAGATAATCGTTTTTGTTCGGTCGGCATGGTATGTGTTTATGCCTCTCGTCCTGATATGTCGAGGATGGCGGCGGACAGTTGCCGAGCGTAGGCGTTGAACTTTGTTTCTTCGGGAAGCGGATGGTAAGGCCGTCTGAAAAAGTCTTGCGAGCGCTTCGTTTTCTCCGTCCCAAATGAAGATGTTGTTCCGGGATGGTGAAGTCGCATTCGCTACGGCCTGATTGGTGGCAATCGGTTTTTGTCGGAGCTTACAGGGCGTCGAATACGCGGAAAGAGCAGGCCGTAATTTTCAAATTGGACCAAAATCGACGACTGCCAGGCAGTTTTTGACCTTTTGCGGTTTTGCTCGAGCTCAGGATGCTTTTGTCTGTGCTAAATAGGTAATGCCAAGTCCGTTGCCAAAATTTTGCTTGCACGCGGTCGTCTTTGCAGTAGATGTGGAAGTCAAAGGCTTGGCCCCAGTCTGCGTCTTCATCGAGAAAAACGGAGTTTGATGTTCCTGCCTGCTTCGTAACCGCCTATAAAGGCCTTCGTTTTCCGTTTCCCTCAATCGGAAAATCGAAATAGAAATTGGTGGTCGCTTTGGAAACGGTGTTGGGGGTATTTCTCCACATCGTTTTGTTGAACACCAGCCAGCAGTCAATAAGGGCAGATGTCGATGATGTCCGGAAACGGTCGATACCGTCCCATTGGTGAGTTGACGCGCATGCTGCTGTGTTCGCGGCGGATGGCGGAAATGCCAGTTTCTTTGGGATAAATATTGGCGCGGATGCAAAGGGGCGTAGTCTGCTGCCACCTTCAAAGGAAGCCAGTTTTCGGCTATCTGCTTGCGGTGGCGGGAATGTTCAGTTTTCTTGCAATCGCCGTCTAATGTGTTTATGATACAAACCGAAGAATACAGCAGCTATGTGCGGATAGTATGGGTCCCTGTGTCGTCGTAACAGAGATTGATGACATTGAAAGCCGTGGAAGCGCAGGTTTTTCTCTATGCACTTGTCCAGCCCGTACATATAGGGGAACGGCCAGTATGGTGGTTTTACTCATATGAAAATACTAAATGCGGAAAATTCATGTAGTCAGGTGAACAGGGCATGTGATAATGTTATTTTTGGGGACATGTGGTTAAAGTGCAGTGCCGCAACAGGTCTGGGCAGGGGAATTTTATAAATTCCGGCGACAACACGGGATAAAGCATTTAACACTTTGCATGATGCTGATAACCAATCGGCCTCACTCGCCCAATACCGCAATATCCGCGTACCGCATTCATCTGTTCTGCCAAGCGGTTCCAGCAGGTTCAGGCGGTTTTACAGCTTCACTGCAGGGATCTCTCCGCCGTACCATCGCGCCGTCGAAGAAGGCATCAGCGCGTGTTTGAGCGGAAGCCAGTTCTGATAAGGCCGTCTGAGTACCTGGCCGGCAACAGCGGCGGCGAATTTTCTCGGCTGCAAGCGCTTGCGCGGCAGCATACAGGGCTTTTTCTTCGTCTTGTTGCAGCAGGCTTTCATCGACGCCCAACTCGGCGTCGGCACTGCGGTTTTGCACGCGCGTTTGTTGGCGGCGGCGAGCGCGGCGGCTTCGGGCGGTTGTTTGAACGCGCGGCAACGGCTTGCGGTTTGGCGGTCAAATCGTCGACACGGCGCGGCTGTTTGGCAGCAAGTACGGCGGCAACGATGTCTTGCCGGATGAATCGTTTTGCAGCAACACGGCAAGGCGCGCCTGCGTAAAGTCGGCGGTTTCAGACGGCGTTTTCTCTCACGATTGAGGCAAACGCTCTGAAGCTGTCGAAGGTCGTCTGGAATCAGCTCGTTCACGTCAAACCATGCTGCATCAGCATCCGCAAAATACGCAAGAGCAGCGCGGCGCGGGGCGTAAGGGTCTTTGTCGCCGGTCGGAATCAGACCGATGCTGCCCAAATGCCGACCAAGGTTTCCAGCTTGTCGGCCAGCGCTACGACGGTGGCAACGCTTTACGCCGTTCGGCAGGTTGTCTCGCCGGCAAAACGCAGTTGATAGTGCTGCTCGACGGCTTCAGCGATTTCTTCAGTTTCTCCGTCCAAGCGGGCGTAGTATTTGCCCATCGTGCCTTGCAGTTCGGGAACTCATGCCGACCATTTCGGTACCAAGTCGGCTTTCGCCAAACGCGGAGCGTTCTGGCTGCGGCAGCATCTGCGCCCAGTGCTTTACGCGATGTGGGCGGCTTAATGCTTTGCAGGCGTTCGATGCGCTCGGCCTGCGAACCATGTTGTGGTACACCACGTTCGCGTTGCGGGCGAGGCGGCTTTCCGAAAGTCGCTTTTTGGTCTTGCTTGTAGAAAATCTCGGCATCAGACAGGCGCGCGCGCCTGGGAGCTCGTTCGTTGCCTGTGGATGATGTGCGACGGGTCTTCGGTTTGCAGGTTGGAGGACCAGCAAGGGAAGCGGTTCATCAGCTTGCCGTTTTGGTCGAGCAGCGGGGAAGTATTTTGGTTTGCTGCATGGTCAGAGTCAGGCATTCCTGCGGCACGGCGAGGAAATGTTCTTCAAAACCGGCTTCGAAACAGCAGGGTGTTCGACCAGCGCGGTAACTTCGTCCAGCAGGGGCCTCATCGGCGGCAACGGTCGCTTTCGGACGATCTGCCTGTTCGTTCAAGGCTGATCTGAATCGCGGCTTTACGCTCAGCAAACGAAGCGACGAGCTTTTGCCTGCTCGCGCATTTTGTGCGGCGTAGCTGTCGGCGTTTGTAATAGTGATTTTCACGCCGTTGGACGGGAAGCGGTGTCCCAGGTTTTGATTGCTGCTTTGCAGACCCAGAGACCTGACGTTTTACGATGTCGCCGCCGTACGCTGTCAGTCAGCCCGTGAACAGGGGCGCACGAGGTAAACGTGCTGCTGCCCAACGCATTACTGGAATCGGCGAGCTTTTCTTAACAGCTTGATTGATAATGTCTTCAAAAGTTCGCCCAACGGTTGCCAGTTTGGACGTATTCGTAGGCGTACACACTGCTTGCCGTCGTGGACGATGGTCAAGTCTTCGATTTCGCCCCGCACCGCGTGCAAAACCTTCTAAAGCCTTGGTCGGCGCACCGTCTTTCTTGGCATTGTCCACGGCTGGGCCTCCACGATGCGATCAGCTTGAACAGCTTTTGACGTTTTGACGAACGGCCAAACGGCGCGGCGAGGCGTAGGCGGTATATTCAGCTGCACATCAGTCAGTTGCACTTTTCCAAGCCTTCGGCAACAGAAGCGGCGAGTGGTTGCCCTAAATTATTCAGGGCTTTTGGGAAGTTCTTCGGTGAGAGTTCGATTAAAAAGGGTTTGGGTTGTCATGGGTAACTTTCTGTTGTCTTGTTCATATATTATTTGGATGTTGAGTTGCTTGCTGTGAACTTTGGTATAAACAACCGTTAGGTTCTAAGTTATTAAGTAATACTAAGAATAGTGGCTATTTTTGTAGATTTTATTTTTCCTAAATGAGTTTGACTTTCTATGAGATATAGAGAGCCATTAATAACCAACAAGGCGATAGTAACAATTTATTTAATTCTTGTTGCGCTAGTTCTGGAGAACTAGGTACTGTGCGCCGTAGGTCGACGGCGGATAAACCAGTTAATATAAAACGGATGATTTCCATGTATATGAATGATAATTCTATTTAGAAGAGTTTGCGCATCGACATTATTAAAATTGGATGAGTTGGGATGAAAAGGAACTGAAATGTTGTGCTTCTAATTCGTCTATCCAACCAAATTGTTCCTTTTTAAGTCATTTAATTTTCAGTAGATGTTTCCCATTGAGTACATCTTTTTATGAAATTCTGTTTTAGTCAATCCAGCAGCAAGGATGGTGTTACTGCCATCCGAACAGAGTGCAGTATTCTGCGCTAAAATATGAACATAAAATAGGTTCGTGTTTAAACCTAAACGTAATAATCGTAATCCTCATGTTTATCTAAGGTTTCGTTAATTTTACCAATGCTTTTAACCTTATCATAGTTCATTTACGAATGAATGGATAGAATGAAATTAGCCTAATGTGTTCAAGAAAAGAATATCCGTTTCTTTTAAAAAGGGTTTCTCTTGCAATTAATTGATCATTGTTATTAAATTTAGAAGATGACATCACTGTATGACCATGCTGCACAATCATCTACTAATGGCTTGATTAAGTTTTCATAGTAGGTGGGGGTAAACTTTATCGTCATCATCTAAGAATGCCACAAATCTACTTTTTACCATCTAATCCTATGTTTAGGCTATACGAACGCATCTGTTTTTAGGAGTATATTTCGAAATATTGAATATCTTGGAAATAATGTTTCCATTTTTGAATTATGTTTTTAATTTTTCAGTAGAGTCGGTATCTTTTAGTTTTTGGCATACAACAATAATCGTAATAGATGTATATGTGCTTTGTCTTAGAATAAACAAACATTTGTCAAGAATTTCTCGCGTCTAGGCATAGTGCGGATAATTATGAGATAATGATTTGTCATTTTTAGCTCCACATCTGTTGAGAAAATACAAGACCATGTGGTGGAAGTCAGGGGTTTGCGCGCTTCTTCTTCAAAACTATGTTGTTGTAAAGCAGCTATATCTTTTCAAGTCCGACTCAGGGACGTCATAGTATTTTGACCATTGTTGTAATGCGATTTTTAAATTTATCGAGATCATGCCATTTGTATGGGCAAGATAGGGATGCGCTTTCCATATCTCCTGCTCTCGGATTGTCGCTCCATTGCATAGTGGAAAAAGTATGATTCAGAACATGTAACAATTAAATCCGGAGGCTTTTACTCGCCAAGATAAATCTACATCTTCACAATAAAAGGAAAAAGTCTTCATCCATAACCGTTTATTATTTTATGAGTGTGGTAGGAATAAGCAGACATGCGCCGGAACACCATGCACGGTAACACCTGTATGAGCGTAAAACTTTTGGATGCATAATAGGCTCTTCAGATTGACTCAAATATGCCATTCAATCATTTTATATATGCCATTGCACAATTAGACGATCTAAAGCTTCGTCATGCCACCGTCTGGGTTAAAACAGATGTACCTTACTTTGAGGAGAAATTCTGGAGAATAATTCGTTATGGCCTTTCCCAAAACCTATATTTTCCTTGATAAGCTTTGATATTCTGCCAGTTGTTTTTGTTGGATAAAGGGCTTCGATTTCTTGTAATACCCTATGACCTTCCTTGATTTCTGATAATTATCTCAATCTGTTCTATATTGTAAGTTTGTCCATATATAGAATCTAGACATCTTTTATCGATTCACTAATTGAGTTATTAAAGTATGTAATCACAATACTAATCAAAGGGTTTTCTCGCATGATTTGATTGCCTTAAAGAAATATTATAGGAGATAACATATTTTACATTAATTAATTTTTCTCATGTAAATTAGATAATGTTTAAAAATTAGCCTGTAATTTTCGGCATGTTGTTTCGCAGCATGGCTAGTAGCCGTTTTTGGGCCATCAGTTCGCTCGTGCGAACCTTGCTCGACGATACGGCCGTCGTCCGGCGATGATGCGGTCGGCTTGTTCGACGGTGGTCAGGCGGTGGGCGACAATGATGCTGGTGCGGTTTTCCATCAGACGTTCGAGGCTTGTTGGACAGGGCGTTCCGGATTCGTTGTCAGCGCGCTGGTGGCTTCGTCAAAAGCAGGATGGGGGCATCTTTTCAGATGCGCGTGCGATGGCGACGCGCTGCCGCTATCCGCCGGAGAGCTGGTTGCCGTTTGCACCTATGGGTTTGGGTGCAGGCCGTGCGGCAGTTTTCGACCAAAGTCTTGCAGATTGGCGGCTTTGAGGGGCGGCTGAAACTTTCTTCTTCGCTTGCTTCCGGGCGGCTGTAACGCACGTTTGCCAAAGGGTGTCGTCAAACAGGAAAACGTCTTGGGAGACTAGGGCGAGTGTGCGCGCGCAAGTCGGTCAGTCTGACGTCGGCGATGTTGATGCCGTCGAGATGGGATTGCGTCCCGCGCTCGGCTCCACAAAGCGCGGCAGCAGGTTGACGACGAGTGGTTTGCCGCTGCCGGAGCGGCCAGACCAGGCGACGCGTTCGCCCTGGCGGATGTCGAGGTTGAGATCGGTCTAGGGCTTTTTGCCGTCTTCGCGGTAGCGTACGTCAACGTTTTCAAATTTCAGACGGCCTGAAACGTTTTGCAGGTTTTGGGTGCCGAGTAGTCTTTTTCGGGTTCGGTATCTAAAAACTGGCGGACGGCATCTGATGCTAGAAACATGGTCTGCGTGGGGATGCTGATATTGGCCGGTTATTGATGGGCTGAGCATTTGCAGCATGGCAACGATAAAGGCCATGAAATTCGCCGATGGTGGTATAGCCTTTCTGGCTCTGCCAGAGTGCGATGAATATGACGACGGCCAGCGCGAACGAGGCGATTAATTCGCTGAACGGTGAACGGGCGGCGGTGGCTGGGTGATTTTTGCAAGCGGACGATGGTGTCGTTGACGGCGGTGAAGCGTTCGGCCGCCTGAGCGTTGGCCGCCGAACGGTTTGACGACGCGATGCCCTGATGCACCTCGTTGACGACGTTGTTCATGGTGCCGATACTGAGGTTGCGAACTGGCGATGATGCTTTCGGGCGGTTGCGGTAGTGGCGCGACAGCAGCTGACAGCAACGGAGAGCATCAGGGCGACAATCAGGCTGAGCTGCCAGTTCAGATAGAGCAATACGCAAACCAGTCCGATGACGATCAGTGGTGTCGCGGGTCAGGACGATAAATACGTTGCTGGCGTTGCTGATGAGCTATTCGGCCATGTGCACCAAGTTCATTAACACGGTGCCCGGGGGCGTTCTTGATGGAATTTGGAGGACAGCAGCAGCATTTTGTTGGGCATGTCGCGGCGGACGTGGCTGATGGCCGCAGAGCGGACACCCATGTCAGCAGATAGGTGCTGACAGAAGCGGCAGATACCGCGGATGATGACAAAATGATAAAAGACCGGCATCAGACGCAGCCGGTGATTGCAAATCCTAATGCGTGGTGCGCTCCAGTTTTGCGGTGGCGACGATACCGGCGGCGGTATTGAGTTCCAGCGGGGCGGGAAGGCGCAGCAGACTGGTTGACCAAAGGTGCGATAAAGGCGAGCCAGATGGCTTTTCGGTGGCAACGCCGAGATGGCAAACGGAGGCGCAGATGATGCAGAGCCTTATAGGGACGGACGTAGTCCATCAGACGCACAGAAGTTATGCGAATCTTCTTTGGTAAAAAGGCCGAAGGTCAGTTTTTCTATCATGGCTTTGATTCTGCGGGAAGTGGTTGGCGGTCGTTTCGGTTTTAGGGGTAGAGCCGCGCCGGTCGAGTCTTCTGTAGTTGGCGAACCGTATAATTTCAGACGGCCTCAACGACGGAGGCCGTCTGAAATTATATCTAGAGATGAGGATTATCGTGACGAAATTAATGATACTCTTTGCAAAAAGGCGATGATTCCGACCGAGGCCCACCTACATTTCAGACAGCCTGCCGAGTTTGGAAAAAGGGTATGCGGCGGATAATTGGCTGCCTGTAAAGCAATGAGGCTTGGGGCGGCAATCATTTTGCTTTTTGTACGATGGCGGCGCAAATAAAAACCGCAGACTGTAAAACGGTGTCCTGCGGTTTTTGTTTTTGCATATCGGCAGCGCGTCGTACGAATCTTATCTTTCAGACAATATTAGATGCGTTTCGACGAAGGCCGTTACCTGCTCGATATTGGTTAATGCGGTTGCAGACGGCTTCTTTGTTGATGCGTTTGGCCCGACCTGCCAGCACCCTTGCCGGGCCGCATTCAGCGGATTCGGTGAGGCCGTCTGAAACCAGTGCGTTGATGGTTTCCGTCAGCGCACGGGGCTGCTAGAGGCTGGCGGACCAGGCATCTTTGATTTTTCTCAGCGTCGTCGTAGGATGCGACGTCGGCATTATGGATGACGCGGATTTTTCGGGCGGTCGATTTTCACGCTTTGCAGCGCCTCGACCCAGTTTCTCGGCGGCCGGTTTCATCAGGCTGCAATGTGAGGGCACGGACACGGGCGGCGGCAAAGCGCTTGGCACCCGCTTCCTTGGCGGCATTCATGGCACGTTTGACGGCAGCGGCGTGGCCGGCAATCACCGCTTGTCCGGGGGTTGAGAATTCACTGCTTCCACCACTTCACCCCTGTGCGGCAGCGGCGACAAGGGCTTTGACTTGCTCGTCTTCCAGCCCCAGCCATCGCGCCCGAGACCCTGCGGAACCGCCGCCTGCATCAGTTCGGCACGCAGGCGGACGAGTTTGAGCATCGGCAAACGACAGGGCATCGGCGGCAACAAGGGCGGTATACTTCGCCCAAGCTGTGTCCGGCGACGGCGGCGGGTGTTTTGCCGCTTGCCTCCAGATAGGCGCGGTAAGTTGCTACGCCGGCGGCCCAGCATGATGGGTTGAGTGTTGACGGTTTGGCCGATGATGTCGGCGTCGCTGCCGTTAATCGCGCCCACAGGTCTTGGCCGAGAATGCCGGCTGCTTCGTCGAAGGTAGGCTTTAACGACGAGTTCGGCCGTCAAAGCCGCTCATCATGCCGAGGCTTTGCAGTGTGTCCGGGAAGAAAAATGCAAAGAGACATGGGATTCCTTAGTTTCGTAAGAGAAATAAACGGTTTGTCGGCATAATGTATCAGCAGAGCGTAGGTAATGGCAATATTGACGGCGGCAGTCAGCCAGAATTTGCGCACGAAAGGAACTTTGCTGGTTTGTGGTTCAATGCGTTGCGGGCAATCAGCGCGCCAGGCCAGCCGCCGAACAAACCGAGTTGTGCAACAGGTTTTCAGAGAATGCGAGCCGAGGTGAAGCGCCGTCTTTTTGTGTTTGTTTTTCAATGCAATCCGTTTGTCTTCGCGGTAATACCAAAAGGTTGCGGCGGATACAAGCAGATGACACGGCGGCAAGTTTCCTCGACAACAAGGAGACCGCGCCCAAATAAGCGGCCGAGGCGACGATTCCGCCCAGCAGATTGATGATATTGATTGGCGGGGATTGCCGCGGACGGTCGTCGAGCGGCCTTTTCGTCGCCGCGCAACACCACGCGCTGCTTTTTGCTTGCACGCAGCCGTTGGCGGGATGGCAGTAAAAGCTGACGGCTTGGCCCGGTTTTCGGGCGGCAGTTGGTATAGTGGAAGGCGCTGATGTGGAAGAAGATATTGTGAGTTTTGCTGCCGTAGTTGATAAAGCCGTAACGCTTTTTCGTCATCCCAGCTGATAATAGAACCTTTTTATGATGCGGTTGACCCGAGCGGGTTTTTCGGTCGTTGCCCGTGTTTGGGCTGTGGACGGTTTCTTCTGCGCGGCGCGGTCGGAGAGCAATGGGTTGCTTTTCTTTCAGCCAGTCCGCCGCAACCGGTCGGACGCGGGGAAGGTTCTTTCTGCTACGGGAACCGTTTGTTCTGGATAACGGCTTCTTTCAGACCATTGGCCGTTGCTGTGCTGGCACAGGCGGCCTTCCAGGAGTTCGCCGATTTCGGGCACGCAGGTTTGGTCGGTGAGAAAGCTGCGAGACGTACAGGGGCGGCCTTTGTTTTTGCTGCTGCCGTAACCGCCGTTTTGCTGGAGTCCCATTCTTCCAGCGTAATGACGGTTTTTCGTCAGGATGATAATCAGGGCAGGGGAGCATCGTGTGCGACGGGCTGCTTTTTCGCCGGCATCAGATAAAAGCCGACACGGTCGCCCGATTTCGGTGAGGAGGTAGTCTGCGGTGAGCGATTGTCCGTCGGCGAAAATCCGTTGTGCCGAATCATCGGGGAGGATGGAGCCGCGGTGCAAATCGTTAAACCAGTGAACGATGGTCCCGTAATATTTTTGTTCCATTGTTGATGATAAGTTGATTGTTATGGATTCCGCCGTCCGTATTTTTGTTACGTCGCCCATGCGGATGGAAAAACGGATTAGCGGCATATGGTAAATTTCGTAAATTATACCAGCTTATCATAACCATTGATTAATGAAAATATGCAAAGGCCGTCTGAGGCGGAATGTCGGTTTTCCGCTTTTTCAGACAACCTTCAAACGTTCTGATCAGTATTTCAGCAACACCGCGCCCCATGCGAAGCCGCCGCCTATACCTTCAAGCGGCAGGTTGTGGCCGCGTTGGATTTGCCCGCTTTGGATACCGGCGTCCAAAGCCAGCGGGATGGAGGCGGCGGGTGTTGCCGTGGTCCTGTACGGTCAGTATGACTTTTTCCATGCCCCAAGCCCAGGTGTTTGGCCGTGGATTCGATGATGCGTTTGTTGGCCTGATGCGGAACGAGGCAATCGACTTGGTCGGGCGTCATGCCTGCTTCCCGAATCACTTCTTCCGCCACTTTGGCCCAGCATGTTTTGACGGCGAATTTGAAAACGCCCGGACCGTCCATTTTAATGTACCGGCGTACCGCAGAGTGGCCGTTGGCAATTTGGCCGGGAACATTGAGCAGGTCGAGATAGTTGCCGTCCGCCTGCAATTTGCCGTAGATGATGCCGGGTTCGTCAGCTGCGCCCAGTACCACCGCTCCGGCGCCGTCGCCGAACAGCACGCAGGTCGTCGGTCGCTCAGTCGAGAATGCGGCTGAACGTTTCTGCGCCGATAAGCAAAACTTTTTGCCATGCCGCTTTTGATATAGGCATCGGCAGTGTTGAGGGCGTACATAAATCCTGCGCATACGGCCTGTACGTCAGACGCAGGACAGCCGTTGGTCATGCCGAGTTTGTGTTGCGCGATGGTGGCGGTGGGGAACTGCATATCGGGTGTGGCGGTGGCAACGATAATCAGGTCGATTTCGTCTGCCGAGATGCACTGCGGCGGCTGGGGCGCGGCGGGCGGATTCTGCAGCCAGATCACTGGTTTTTCGTTTCGTCTGCAATATGGCGGAACTTGATACCGGTGCGTGTGGTTATCCATTCGTCGGATGTGTCCACTTTTTGCGCCAAGTCGTCGTTGCTGATGCGGTTGGCGGGGAGGTAACTGCCTGTTCCGAGTGGCATATTGCATGTAGCCCTCTGAGATTTTGTTTAAATTGGAATGCCAGCTGTTATGGCGAAAACGGGTATGTTTCCCAATGGAAAACGCAGTTTTGCAAAAGTGAAACAAATGTTTCAGGGAAAAAGGCCAGTCGGATATGTTTGGATAAGCGGGAGGCCGTCTGAAAACAACGAAAGGGATTTTCAGACGGCCTCACTGAGAATGCGGAATTTGATATTGGATTTATTGGGTTTCGTTTGCTGTTTCGCCTTCGGCGCTTCTTGGGCGCGTGCTTCGTCAAAGCGGCAAGCTGAACGCCACGCCTTGCTCGATTTTTCGATAAACTGGCGGCGCGCGCTTCGTGGCAGGCTTCTTCCAGCGCGTACATAAAACCGGTTTGAGTCGGTACCGCCGTGGCTTTTTAATGACGACGCCGCGCAGGCCGAGGAAAATCGCACCGTTAGTTTGCGCGGGTCGAGTTTGTTTTCATGCCTTTCAAGGCGGGGATGGCGGCGATGGCAGCCAGTTTGTTGAACAGCGTGCGCTGAAATTCTTCTCTGATGGCACTGCCCATGAGATTTAACCCGCGCCCTCGATGGTTTTCAACATAATGTTACCGACAAAAGCCATCGGCGACAACCACATCCACTTCGCCGGTAAAAACGCTGTTGCCTTCCACGTTGCCGACGAAATTCAGTTTGCTGCCTGCAGCGGTTTGAATGTCTGTTTGGCCGTGTCCGTGCCTTTGATGTCTTCCGTGCCGACGTTCAGCAACCCGACGCGCGGACGGCGCTTTTTCGGGATAGAGTGCCTGAAAAAGCTCGCTGCCGATGACGGCGAACTGCGTCAGTTGGTCGGCATTGCAATCCACGTTCGCACCTAAGTCGAGCACCAGCGTCATATGGTTGTCCGCGGAAAGTGAATTTGGCTATGGCGGGGCGTTCGATGCCGGCCATGGTTTTCAGTACGAAGCGGGCGGTGGCCATCAGTGCGCCGGTGTTGCCGGCGGAAACAGCGACGCGCGTTGCCTTCTTTGACTTGGTTGATGGCGATGCGCATGGACGGAATCTTTTTGTTTTCAGGGCGGACTGGGGGCTTCATCCATTTTCCACCACCTGAGTTGCGTGTTGGATGGTGATACGCTCCATCAGCGCGCCGGCCTCGGCTCAGAGTGCCTTGCGGACGGCAGCTTCGTCGCCGACCATAATCAGTCATACATCCCGCTGCTGTTTCAGGAATGCGGCGGCTCCGGGAGCGGTAACTGCCAAGCCCGAATCGCCGCCCGTAGCATCTACGGCCAATGTAATCATGCTTATCCATGTTCCTGCTATGGAACGTGCGTTTTTCCTATTTTGGGGCTGTATTTTTCAGTCCCGATTTCCGATTTTCAAATGCTTTTTAAAGATTATTCCGCTTTCAAACGGCATGAAAACATTTGACAGGCCGTCTGGGACAGCGGAATGCCGCTGTTGGCTGCGGACGGGAATCAGCGTTTGCTCTGCCGCCAAACGGTTGTGTTCGTCGATGTTTTCGGCGTCCCATGGATGGTTATCCACAAGTCTTCGACGGTGAGGCCGCTGGAAATAGGGGGATGCCGTCGAGGGATTTTGCCAGTCTTCGCCTGTGATTTTTCTCGTGAAGGACGGCTACGCCGACATGATGTTGAATTTCTCTTTCAAAAACTCGTTCAGACAGAATTCCATTGTAACGCGGCTGTCGTCCACTTCGTCGACGACCAAAAACGTTTTACCTTCCAGCACCTCTGGCACGGGGTCCAGCCACTGTACTTTTTGATTTCCTCAGTAACCTGGCCTTCGTTGTCGCTGTCGTAATAGGGCCGTGGTTACGGCGTCGAAAATCAGGTTTCAAGAAAACAGCGCAACATGCGCGCAGGGATGAAACCGCCTCCGCCGATGGCAATCGCGGCATCGTATTTTTATGCCACAGCCCGGATTTTTCCGCCAGGTTTTTGATAACGCGGTGGATGTCGTCGTGGGTGTACCAGATTTTCTGTTTCATATCGGTTCCGCTGTTGTGTTTTGCTTTGGGGAGCGGGCGGTGCGGAGGCCGGCGGAAGAACGATGTTTCGCCGTCCGGTCGAGGCCGTCTGAAGGTGGGCTGCAACACAAAAGCCAGTTAATTGCAAACTTCCGGCGATTTTTCTGGCTTTTTGTCGAGTCGAATAAATTATTCGCCTTTTGCTTTAACCACTTTGCGGCCGCGGTACGTGCCGTTGGGCGAAATGTGGTGCAGGGCAGTGTACTTCGCCGGTGGTGCTGTCGACAGAACAGGGCGGGAGAAATCAGTGCGTCGTGCGAACAGTGCATACCGCGTTTGGAAGGGATTTTTGTTCTGTTGAACGGCCATTTTCAAGCTCCTAGATAATATAAATAAAACTGTTGCCCAAAGCTGCAGGGTTATTTCTTCAAACCGGCCAGTACGGCGAACGGATTGGGTTTGTCCTGATTGATTTGCGCCAACGGGACGTTGCCGCATTCTTCATGGCGCGGTGAACGGCAGCGCCATCAGGGTTAGTCTTCGACCAGTTTCCCGCACGTCAAGCTCTTTTTCCGTCAGTATGCGCTTCCAACTCGTCGTCGGCAAGCATTGCCGCGTCAAGACTTTCGTCGTCGGCAAACGGGACGATGCGGCTGGTTTCGTCAATTTGAACGGCATCGGCTTGATGCAGCGTTGGCAGACGAGCGGCATGTTGGCTTTGACCGTCAATTCAAAACAAACGCTGCAAAGAGTCACGTCCGCCTTGCAGGGTGAAACGAAATTTTCAGTTTTGACTGTCGGCCGGATAGTCGTGCAGAACGACGCGTTCGTCCAATTCGCCAAGCCGAGAGCACCTTGCAGCTTCTGCTTTTCTTCGGCGAAAACCTTCGGGTCAATCAAATTAAGGTCTGACATAAACTGGGCATGATATAATTTCGGCAGTCTAGCGTCAATATTTTTAAGTAAAAATGGTGAAAAACTACCGTTGGTATTGGGGTCGGGTTCTGTGTTCCGCCGCGCGCAACCCGAGCGTCTGGGCATTGCCTTTCAGACGGCCTCGCCGGTTTCGACCGAAACGCCGTTGGCGGGTGAGGGTGCGCGGGAGACTGCGCTGCGTTTGGCCGAGGGCAAAGGCGCGGTCGTTGGCGGGACGGTTTCCTGCGGCGCTGGTCATCGGCGCCGACCAAGTCGCGTGGTGCGGCGGCGGGCAGTTGGGCAAGCCGATGAACGTGGTGGCGGCACGGCAAATGCTGGCGCGCGCTCAGCGACAGGTAATCGAGATTTTACAGCGCAATCGTGCTTTTGAACACTGCAACGGAACGGGTGCAGCGCCATGCGGATAAAACCGTCGTTACCATGCGCGAGCTGGGTGAGGGGATATCCGCCGTTACTCGAACGCGAACCGGATGCGGTGTACTGCGCGGGTGCGGCGAAAAGCGAAAGGGCTGGGTGCGGCGCTGCTGGCGCGGATGAGACGATTCCGATCCGAACGCGCTAATCGGTCTGCCGTTATTCCGTCTGATTGATTTTCTGCGCAAGCGAGGGCATCGAAATTTTGTGAGGCCGTCTGAATGATATGAGCAAGGCTGTTTTTCAGACAGCCTTTGAGAAATGGAGATGAATCCGGTACTTTAGTTTGATACCCACCCGTTGGGTGCGCCCGATACCACCTGCCTGCCGCCGCGGACAGGTGCAGATTGCGGGGCTGACTGATTTTGTGGTTGAGGCGGGAAAACCGCGCGCCTGCATCTGAAACATTTGGGCGTAACCGCGCCGATACGGGAGCTGAATCTGCAAACGTTGAACGAACACACCGATTTGAAGACGCTGCCCGATTTGCTCAGGCCGTTGCAGGAGGGCAGGAGCATAGGGATTGTCAGCGAGGCGGGTTGTCCGGCGGTAGCGGACCCTGAGTGCGCGAATCTGGTGGCGCTGGCCCCACGCGCGCGAGTTTGAGGGCTGCGGCCGCTGGTGGGGCCGTCAGCCTGTTGCTGGCGCGTGATGGCTTCGGGGGCAAACGGGCGGGAGTTTTGCGTTCAAGGCTATCTACCGTCTGAAAAAGACGGGCGGATTCAGAGCTTTGAAGGCGTTGGAACAACATTCGCGCAAACACGGCGAAACGCAGATTTTCATTGAAACGCCGTACCGAAACGATGCGTTGCTGGCAGATGCGGTCGGCCAGCTTCATCCGGCCACGCAGTTGTGCGTCGCCTGCGAGTTGACGTTGCCGACGCAGACGATAATCAGTGAGGCTGTCGCCGATTGGCGCAAATTGAAAGAGATGCCGAACTTGAAAAAGCGGCCGGCGATTTTGTTCTGTATGCGGCTTGAATGGTTGCGAGGCCGTCTGAAAAAGGAGGGGATATGGCTGCGATTGCCGTCGTGCGCCATGTGGCGTTGAGGATTTGGGTGTTTTGGCAGATTTGTTCGCCAGACGCGGCGACAAGGTGGCCTATATATGAAGCGCCGGAGGCGGAATTTTTCCGATGCCGCTTTGCGGGACGCGGATTTGCTGGTGGTGTTGGGCGGGCCGGTCGGGGCGTATGATGACGCGCTTTATCCTTTTTGTTGCGGCTGAGGCCGAATGTATCGGGCGGCGGCTGGCATCGGGCAAACCGATATTGGGCGTGTGCCTCGGTGCGCAACTGATGGCGCGGATGCTGGGGGCGGAGGTCGTGCCGATGGCCACGAAGGAAATCGGTTTTTTCCCCGCTGATTTTGACTGAGGCGGGCGGGCGTTCACCGCTGCGTCGTTTGGAAAACATACCCGTGTTGCACTGGCACGGCGACCGTTATGTGCTGCCCGCCGGCGCGCATGCGGCTTGCTTATACCGATGTGCTGCGGCGAACAGGCGTTTGCGGTGGGGACAAGGTGCTGGGTTTGCAGTTCCATCTGGAGGCGGATGCGGACAGAATCGAATATTGGCTGGTCGGTCATGCCTGCGAATTGGGTGTTGCGGGGGCGGATGTGCGGCAAATCCGCGATGATGCGGCGGCATTCGGTACGCTGTTGCGTCTGGCCGGCGAGGAGACGGTGTCGGGTGGCTGGGCGGGCGTTGCCCGATTCGAATAAATAATGCAACCGATAATAAGCCGAGGCCGTCTGAAACTGTTTTCAGACGGCCTCCGGCTATCGACGAACTACTGCCGTTGTTTGTTTCCCGTTTATTCGGCGGCGGGTTTCACCGTATTGCGCACGTCGTTGCTTTTTTCTTTGTATTTCAGGACGGCGCGGTCGTTTGTCCATCAATACGTCGACGGCGGCATACATGTCGGCTTCGACGGCTTCGACGTGCAGGTCTTTACCGGCCAAATGGATGTCGGCTTCGGCTTTTATGGTTCACTTTTTCCACCGAGAGGGTAATGGCAACGCAAATAACGTTGGAAGCATGGCGGCTGATGCGCTCTAATTTCTCAGTAACATGGTTTTTGATTGCTGCGGTAACATCAAAATTCAGACCGGTAATTTTTCAGATTCATAATACAGCTCCTTCGGTTGTATAAGCCCGCCCGTGGGGCAGGTGTGGAAAAATCCTTATCCGACGGTTTTGCGCTTGTGCGCGGGGGATGTCGAGCGACTCTCTGTATTTGGCTACGGTTCTGCGGGCGATGTCGATGCCCTGTTGTTTGAGCAGGCGGACCAGAGCTTCGTCGGAATACGGTTTGCTGCTGTTTTTCGTTGTCGATGAGTTGCGAGATGACGGCTTTCGATGGCGCCTTGGCTGACGCCTTCGTTGTCGCTGTCCGTGCCGACGGCCTGTGTGAAGAAAATAGCGTAACGCAAATATACCCCGCGGGCAAGCTAAATATTTCTGGTTGGCGGCACGCGAAACGGTGCTTTCGGCCACGTCCAGTTCGGCGGCGGCGTCTTTCAGCAGCATGGAGAGTGAGGGCCGATTTCTCCAAAAGTGAAGAAGTCTTCCTGTTTGGCGACGATGTACTCCGCCAGACGGATAACGGTGTTTTTACGCGGCTCAGAATGTCGATTTTTCTGCCTGGCCTCGTTGAGTTTGTCTTTCCGCCGCGTCGCCTATGCCGGCCTCCTGAAGCAGGTCGCAGTATTCTTTGTTGAGGCGGATTTTCGGCCGCATGCGGCATCGTTGCCGATGACTTTCCAGCCGGATGCGGTCTCTTTGACCCATACGTCGGGTTGGACATAGAGCCGTCGGTTCGGCGGAGGCGAAACCGTAGGCGGGATGGGGAGTTGAGTGCGGCGATGATGTCCAAAGGCCGTCTGAATGGTTTCAACCGAGGCTTCTGGAAATGAGTTGCGGAAACGGGCGATGTTTTGTTGGCGGTTTTGCCCTAATTCGTGGAGGAGTCTTGAATCAGGTGGGCGGCGAGTTGGCGCGCGCGGGCGAGGTGGGCAGGCGCATGGGCTGGGCATCAGCGATTCGGTCAGGTTGGCGGCAGCAACGCCGCAGGCGGATCGAAGTTTGCAGCAGGTCGAGGGCGTTTTGCAGGTCGTCTTCGTCAAGCATCAGTCCAGCGGGTGTTGTCGATGAGCGTCTTCGAGGGCTGTCGGTGAAAGTAACCTTGTTCGTCGAGAGAGTCGATGAGGGATATGGACGTGCGCCGCTTCTTTTCGGTGAGCGGATGCTCGCAGACTTGTTGTGCAGGTAGGTGTTGAAATCTTCTTCGGCGGCGATGTTGAGGCCACGCGTCTTCGCATCGTCGCCGCCTATCTGTACCTTCGCTGCGCGTGAGGGAGTCAAATATGCTGTTGAAAATCCGCGTCGGTAGATTCTTCGGTTTCGTGGCGTTCGAGCAGGGGATTGTCCTGAAGCCATGATCTTCCACTTCGCGCTCGATTTCAGGCCGGACATTTGCAGTATGCGCAAAAAGACTGTTGCGAGCGCTGGTTGAGCTGCTGGGTTTGTTTGAGTTTCAGGCTGAAGTTTTTGGGTCGCATGTTGTGTAAGTACGTTTTTGTTGTTGTCTGTTTGGCGGCAGCCCGTGTTGTTCTGATGCGGCTGCTTCCGCACTAATCCGGCGGTCGGAACCGGATGATGTGTCTAGGTTAAAACTTTTTAGGCTTTGGGTCAAATATTTGCTGGCGAGGCCGTCTGAAAATGCCGTATCCCTTTGTTAATCGTTGTTTCAGGCGGCTCTGTCCGTTCAATATTTGAAATTTTTCCTTAAGTAAACAGGGAGCGGACTTGTTCGTTGTTGACCAGTTCGTCAGGTTTGCCTGCGGCAAGGACCGCGCCGTCGCTGATGATGTAAGCCCTGTCGCAGATGCTGAGGGTTTCGCGCACGTTGTGGTCGGTAATCAGCACGCCGATGCCGCGCGGTTGAGGAACTCGATGATTTTCTGGATGTCGATAACGGCAATCGGGTCGACGCCGGCGAAGAGTTCGTCAAGAGGATGAAGCGCGGCTGCATGGCCAGTACGCGGGCGATTTCGACGCGAGCGGCGTTCGCCGCCCGATAACGATAGGGGCGGGATTGTGGCGCGAGGCGTTCGATGTTGAGGTCCGACAGCAGCCTTTCCACTTCGCTGTCGATGCGGTTTTTGTCTTTGGTGCTGATTTCCAAAATGGCGCGGATGTTCTGCTCGACCGTCATCTTGCGGAAAATCGAGGCTTCTTGGGGCAGGTAGCCGACGCCCAAGCAGGCGCGTTCGTGTATGGGCAGGTGGCGCAATTCCTGGCCGTCGAGCATCACGCTGCCTGCGTCGGCGGCAATCAGAGCCGACTATCATGTAGAAACTGGTGGTCTTACCGGCGCCGTTGGGGCCGAGCAGGCCGATGACTTCACGCTTTCGATTTCAGTGAGAAGTTTTTGACGACCTGGCGTTTTCCGGAAACTTTTTTGAAGGTTTTTGAACGACAAGGCGGCTGGCGGTTTCAGTCGTGATATGGCTCTTCAGGGATGGTTGCTGTGTATCGTTTGCTGGTGTGCAGGGGCCGTCTGAAAAGCCTGCGGGCGGGTTTCAGACGGCCTTCTGACCTATTTTTCTGTGTACTGGAGGGCTGGATGACGACGCTGACGCGGCGGATTTGGTACCTGCTTTGGCGGAGGATTTGCCGCCGCCGATGATGTGTACACCTCGGTACGCATGTTGTCAGGTGATTACCGCGCCCTGTGCGACGTCGCCGCCGCGCTGTACTGGCGTTGCCGGTCAGTTTGACGATGCCGGTGGCCGAGGAATATTCGGCGTTGTTGGCCTGGCCGTTGACAGCGCCTATGGTTGTCGTCGAGCGTCTGGCTGAATTTGACGGGCGAGCCGTCGGCGGCATGAACTGTTCGCCTTTGTCGTTGCGCGAAAGCGCGCACGTTGGCACGCGCAGGTTGAGCGTGCCTTGTTTGATAATCACGTTGCCGCTGAAATGGGTAACTTGTTTGGCTTGGTCGAGCGAGCCTTGGTCGGCCTCGATTTGGATGGGCTGCTTGCTGTCACTTTGCGGGGCGAAGGCGGGCGCGCTGGCCAGCAGCAGGAAAAGGCGGCGGTTTTTAAAGGTTTTTCGCATCATAAATCGTGGCTTTCACTCTGGAGGAAATTCAGCAGACTTTTTATTGTCGAAAGTCATACCGTTGGCCGTGCCGTGCGACTGGCCCGTATTCGTAGGCTACGGGCGCATCGGTTTTGGCAGATTCCGTTGCGGTATCGACATGCAGGCGGCTGGTTTTGAACACGCCCGCAGGGGTGTTCGGCATCAGCTTCTTTAGTCAGAATGACGTTGTTGTCAAAGCTTGACCTGCTTGTTTTCGGTATTGTAGACCGCTTCGTCGCTTCTGACTTGGTAGAGCAGGCGGCCTTCTTTGCGGAATATCAGTTGCGGGCTGGAAAAATGGACGTCGTTGCTGCCCGGCATCTGCCATGCTTTTGGACGAACTCAGGTTTTTCTTTCGGACGGCCTGCCTCGTCGAAACGCCTGCCGTTGATGCCTTTCATCGAATATTGCGGCTCGTTGGGGTTGAGGCGGACTTCCTCCGTTTGGATTTCCTTCTGATGCGCCCCAGCCATGCCGCGAGGCCCGCCGAGGGCGACGGATAAAATCAGCGGAAACGCGATGCCGTAGCGCCATCTCCAGCTTCATTTGACATACTCGCTCAAAGCCGCGCCGAGCGTGCGCTTTCGCCCGCATAATCAGGTCGCACGCCCGCGCACCGCGCCGCGTCCGCCGCGACGGCGGGTAACGTAAGCTGCGTGTTGCAGCGTAAACCAGTGCGCGTCGGGCACGGCGACCGGCAGGCCGCAGCGCACCATAACCGGCAAATCGACCACGTCGTCGCCGACATATGCGCATTCGTGTTCTTCTACGTCCGCCTGTTTGCGCAGTTCGGCACTAGGCCGCGCGTTTGTCGCTGATGCCTTTGAAATAGTAGCGTATGCCGAGCTGTTGGATGCGCACGCCCACCGACGGTGCGTCGCGGCCGGTAATCACGGCGGTCTGCACGCCGCCGGCTTGCAGCATTTTCAACCCGTGGCCGTCAAGGTGTTGAACGATTTGATTTCTTCCCCGTTGTCGCGGATGAAGATGCGGCCGTCGGTCAATACGCCGTCGACATCGAGAATCAGCAGCTTGATCTGTGCCGCACGGGCTTGCAGGTCGGGGGATAAGGTTTGCATAGCGGTCTCCGTTCAGACGGCCTGTGTTGGTTTGGGGGCATTTTAACATAAAGGCCGTCTGAAAAACGTTAGCGGATGTTCGGGTTCTGTATGGCATGGGATTACAGAATGCAGTGCGGCGGGGCGGTCATGTTTTTGCCGGCGGATATTCAAATGGCCGGCGGTCTCATATATTATTTCAGACGACCTGACGGTATCAGAGGCCGTCTGAAAAACGTTACCGCCGCGTGCGTGCGGTATTTCCAATAACGAGGAGTAGAAATGAAACTATCCGAACTGTTCAGCCCCAACGAGATTTTGCCGCGCGTCGATTTTGAGTTTCGGCGACGAGGCCGCGCTTTTGGAAGCGCTCGGCGAGAAGAGCATGGACGACTTTTGTCGGCAACACCGTGCCGCAAAAGCATCCGTATGCCGTCCGAACTCGACCTGCCCGAAACCCCTGACCGAGGGCGGACGCTTTGGCGAAGCTGAAAAGCCATTGCGGCGAAAAACGTGGTCAACAAATCCTATATCGGTTTGGGCTATTATCCGACCCGCGTGCCGAACGTGATTTTGCGCAACGTATTGGAAAATCCGGGCTGGTACACCGCCTACCGCCGTATCAGGCGGAAATCGCGCAGGGCGTTTGGAAGCGTTGTTGAACTTCCAGCAGGTGTGTATCGATTTGACCGGCTTCCCCGTGGCGGGCGCGTCTTTGCTGGACGAAGCGACCGCCGCTGCCGGAGAGCGATGGCGATGGCGCACCCGCGTGGGCAGGTAAAAATCGAGCGTTTCTTCGTGGACGAGCGCGTCTATCCGCAGACTTTGGACGTGATGAAAAGCCCGCGCCAAATATTTCGGCTTCGAGCTGGTGGTCGGCGATTTTGCCAAAGCGGATGAAGACGAATACTTCGGCGCGCTGTTCCCAACTACGTCGGCAAAGACGGCGACGTACAAAGACTTACCAAAGCGTCATGGGTCGTCTGAAAACCAAAGGCACGATTGTTGCCGTTGCCGCCGACATCGTGAGCTTGGTCTTGCTGAAAACCGCCTGCCGAGTTGGGCGCGGACATGCGTTGAGCAACGCAACGCTTCGGCGTACCGATGGGCTTCGGCGGGCCGCACGCCGCTTATTTCGCGTTTAAAGACGAGTTCAAAACGCTCCGCCCAGGCCGCATCATCGGCGTATCGAAAGACGCATCGGGCAAACCCGCGCTGCGCATGGCGTTGTCCACCCGCGAGCAACACATCCGCCGCGAAAAAGCGACATCAATATTTGTACCGCGCAGGCATTGCTGGCGAACTTGGCGGGCATGTACGCCGTCTATCACGGCCCCAAAGGCGTGAAACGCATCGCCAACCGCATTCACGCGCTGGCTTCCGTCTTTGCCGACGCGCTGGTTTCAGACGGCCTGAAAGTGGTTCACGAAGTCTTCTTCGATACCGTTACCGTTGATTTCGGCAGCAAAGACAAAAGCGGACAAAAACGTTCCAAACCGCTTTGGAACTGGGCTCAACCTGCGCCGCGTCAGCGACTACCCGAATCGCCGCCGCCTTCCACGAAACATCCGTGCGCGAGACCTTGCCGTGTTGTACTACGCCTTCACCGGCAACAACACCTTCACGCTTTCAGACGACGTCAAGGTCGTCTGAAAACCGAAATTCCTGCGTCAAGACAATATCTTGCAGACATCCGTGTTCAACCGTTACCACACCGAACACGAAAATGCTGCGCTACCTGAAGAAACTCGAAGACCGCGACTTGGCGATGAACCGCACGCATGATTTCGCTGGGCGGTTGTACCATGAAGCTCAACGCCACCGCTGAAATGCTGCCGATTACCTGGGCGGAGTTCACCGACATCCACCCCTATGCTGAAACCCCAAAGCCGCAGGCTACCGCGAACTCTTGGCCGACATGGAAAACAGCCTGAAAGCCATTACCGGCGACGTGATTTCCTTGCAGCCCAACTCCGGCGCGCAGGGCGAATACAGCGGTATGCTCGCCATCCGCCGCTATCAGGAAGCCCAAGGCGAAGCACACCGCAACATCTGCCTGATTCCCAAATCCGCACACGGCACCAATCCCGCCACCGCCGCCATGCTCGGTTTGAAAGTCGTCGTCGTCGATACCGATGAACACGGCAACGTCAGTATCGACGATTTGAAAGCCAAAGCCGAACAACACCGCAACGCCTTGTCCGCCATCGCGATTTCACCTACCCGTCCACCCACGGCGTATACGAAGAAAGGCATTCGCGACATTTGCCGCATCATCCATGCAAAAACGGCGGACAGGGTTTACATGGACGGCGCCAACCTCAACGCCACGTCGGCATCATGCAGCCGCGCCGAAGTCGGCGCGGACGTGTTGCACATGAACCTGCACAAAACCTTCTGTATCTCCCCAGCGGCGGCGCTGGGCATGGAGTCCCATCGGTCTGAAAAGCCCACCTCGCCCGTTGCCCCAGGCCAGCCGCTTGACCGACACCCACAGCGCAGTACCGACCAAGCCGCCGTTGCCGCTGCAGCGTTCGGTTCCGCGTCCATCCTGCCGATTACCTGGATGTACCTGACGCATGATGGGCAAACAAGCGCATGGAGCAGGCAACGCTGGGCATTGCTCAACGCCAACTACGTCGCCAAACGCCTGAGCGAAGACTATCCGTTCTCTACACAGGCAAAAACGGCCGCGTCGCACGCGAGATGCATCGTCGATCTGCGCCCGCTCAAAGCCGAAAGCAGCATCACCGAAACCGGCATCGCCAAACGCCTGATGGACTACGGCTTTACGCCCGACGTCTCCTCCCCGTTGCCGGCACACTGATGATCGAGGCCGACCGAAAGCGAAAGCAAAGCGAACTCGACCGCTTCATCGCCGCCTGAAACAAATCAAACAGGAAGTGCTGAAAGTCGAAAGCGGCGAATGGCCGAAAGACGACAACCGCTGGTCAACGCCCCGCACACCGCCGCCGACGTAACCGGCGAATGGGCGCACCGTATTCCCGTGAAGAAGCCGTCTTCCGCTGCCTTTCGTGCGCGAAAACAAATTCTGGCCGAGCGTCAACCGCGTGGACGACGTGTACGGCGACCGGAATCTGGTCTGCTCCTGCCCGCCGATGGAAGCGTATGAAGATTAAGGTTTGACGATGAAGAAAGGCCGTCTGAAAATTTCAGACGACCTTTCAGGTAATGTAAATGCCGCGAAAAGAATGCCGTCCGACAACCGTCATTCCCGCGCAGGCGGGAATCGAGCCTATCCGCACGGGAACCATCGGGTAAAAGATTTTTCTTCAATTTCGCATTCTAGATTCCCGCCTGCGCGGGAATGACGGCACATGGATTTGTGTTATTTGATACCGAAAGGCCGATCTGAAAATTTTTCAGACGGCGCTTTGGCCTGAAAAGGGCATCGCTTTGCCGTGTTTACCCGACGGCGCGCGCCTCAAACCAGCGAACCAGACCAGCAGCAGCACAAAGCAGAAATACAGTACGCTCCATATCGGCAGCGGCACAGCAGATAATCCGGCACCGCGCAGTTGCCGAAGCCGCGGATAACCGGTTCGTACCACTCAAACAGCGGCCAGTCCCTCAAACGAAACGTCCACGGCGCGCCGCATTCTGGCGCCGTACCGGCAACAGCTCTGGATATAGCGTCTGATAAACGCCACTCCCGCCCCGTGCACGGCGGAATACTGACCGCCAGCGCGCAAACCGTCCGCCGAATCCGGAAGACTGCCTGAAAAAGCCGCCGACAACGCCGCCAGCCCGACCGCCAATACCGACAACCGCTGCAAAATACACAAAACGCGAGTTCATCCCAGCGCATTGCGAAACAAACGAACCGCAGGCGGTCAAAGACCGACAACGCCGCGATACCCCGAGGTTTTCCAGAAAGAAATTCATCGTAATCCGCTCATCAATCCTAGCGCCCTCGTTTTCAGACTGGCCTCAACATATCGGAAATGTAACTACCACAAAACGTTCACAGATTAACGGCGAGACACTCTAACCGCCCGCCCTCACATCCACAAATCCCGCAAGGCCGTCTGAAAACCGTTTCAGCTAAAGCCAAAGCTCCGACTGGTTATTAGGCGGGTAACGATTACGACTCAGCTTCCCGCCGCACATCATTTTTCTAAAACTGCCTATTCGGCGGTACACCGTTGATCTGACCGTCGGTTCGCTTCGATTACTTTCTAAGCTGCCTACTCGGCGGGTAACGCGGAGCCTTGGGTAAAGATGAAAGTAAAGACTCAGCTGCCTATCCGGCAGGTAACAGACTGGCTTTGTGCGGCTTTTCATCTTTGTCCTTTCTAAGCTGCCTATTCGGCGGGTAACTCTGCATTGAATCAATTTATATTAAAACAATTTTCTAAAGCTGCCTATTCGGCGGGTAACGTGATGGGCGATTGTGTTGTACCGGCATTCATTTCAGCTGCCTATTCGGCGAGGTAACAATGCGCATCGCTTGCACAAATCGACTGTGCATTTCTAGCTGCCTATTCGGCAGGTAACGCGTGGAAGAATGTGAACTTCGGCTTTCCAAATTTCTAAGCTGCCTATTCGGCGGGTAACGGTGAGCGATGACGCAATCGAAGGCGCGTCATTTTCTAAGCTACCTATTCGGCGGGTAACTCAGGAAATCGAGGCAAAGAGCCCAGTACGAGATTTTTCTAAGCTGCCTATTCGGCGGGTAACGTAGAAAGCGAATCGGGCGCGGCATCTTAACGATTTCTAAGCTGCCTATTCGGCGGGTAAACGAAATCCATGCTGGAATTTCCGTGGCTGGGAGGTTTCTAAGCTGCCTATTCGGCGGGTAACATAACGCTACAGCCATCACGGCTTTGACATTTCCTTTCTAAGCTGCCTATTCAGCAGGTAGCGGCGCTGGAAACGCCGAGCCGTACAGGATTTTTCTAAGCTGCCTATTCGGCGGGTAACCCTTTCTATTCCTAAAATAACTACTGCACTCTTTTCTAGCTGCCTATTCGGCGGGTAACGGCAGCAGAGTGTTGCTGTTGTTGCACTAGTTTTTCTAAGCTGCCTATTCGGCAGGTAACATCAATTTCCTTCCCGTCTTCGCTTAACACGTTTCTAAGCTGCCTATTCGGCGGGTAACGTGTAAAGTCTGCCGCATCTCCTTCTGCATATTTCTAAGCTGCCTATTCGGCAGGGTAACACCGGCTTTCAGCATATTTGCTGATTTTCAATTTTCTAGCTGCCTATTCGGCGGGTAACGACTACTGGCCAAATCACATCGGCATCCGAATTTCTAAGCTGCCTATTCGGCAGGGTAACCCACTGCAAACTGGCTTCTGACCGCTGTTGATTTTCTAAGCTGCCTATCTCGGCGGTAACATGCGTTCAGTAATCCGATAGCGCCATCCAGTTTTTCTAAGCTGCCTATTCGGCGGGTAACGTGTGAAGAAAAAGGCGTCCTCTTTTCGTTAACTTTCTAAGCTGCCTATTCGGCGGGTAACGAAGCAGAGTTGAAGGAAATTCAAATCATCAATTTCTAAGCTGCCTATTCGGCAGGTAACTATCCAGCTTTGAAGTTTATTCTGCTCTTCACTTTCTAAGCTGCCTATTCGGCAGGTAACAACGACAAAACAGGGGGCGCGCATGGCTTTCAATTTCTAGCTGCCTATTCGGCGGGTAACAGGCTAGGGATATTCGGTTATCGAGCATGAATTTCTAAGCTGCCTATTCGGCAGGTAACCTTGTCATCAATCGCTACAAACTGTAATCGCTTTTCTAAGCTGCCTGTTCGGCAGGTAACGATGCGCTTTTTCAATCGGAATGTCTTCCACGATTTCTAAGCTGCCTATTCGGCAGGTAACTACTGAGGTGTGCTAGCGCTGCAAGTTCCTTTTCTCAGCTGCCTATTCGGCGGGTAACCTATCGCGCTTGATGCGCTGGGAACATGGGGCTTTTTCTAAGCTGCCTATTCGGCGAGGTAACTTCTTCAATAGCGTTGGGTTGTCTGTCAGCTTTTTCTAAGCTGCCTATTCGGCAGGTAACCGTTTCAGCTAAAGCCAAAGCTCGACTGGTTTTCTAAGCTGCCTATTCGGCGGGTAACTATATACTATCAGCGGTACGGACACCCAAAATTTTCTAAGCTGCCTATTCGGCAGGTAACAATTCTTTATTTCTCAGATTGTGGATTACTTCTTTCTAAGCTGCCTATTCGGCGAGGTAACAGTGCGGGGATAATGGCCGCGCAGCGAGCTAATTTCTAAGCTGCCTATTCGGCAGGGTAACAGATTTTGAGTATGAGCAGGGTGCAAGCTATGTTTCTAAGCTGCCTATTCGGCAGGTAACATTACCTGAATGCGATCCGGTTGAGAACTTTATTTCTAAGCTGCCTATTCGGCAGGTAACTGATTGTCGCTACTCCGTTGGATACGCTCGCAATTTCTAAGCTGCCCTATTCGGCAGGTAACCGTCTGATTGAGGTTCCGTTGCGTCGCGGTGTTTTCTAAGCTGCCTATTCGGCGGGTAACTACAATAAAACCAAAGAAATCCCGTATAAAAATAAACCGTTATCCGGTATTTTCGGTTTTTACCCTTTTTCAGACGGCCTGCGGGAGGCTTGGTGATACGGGCTTTCTGAGGCCGTCTGAAAAAAAGGGTCAGAACAGTGGTACGCTTGCGCGAGGCTGAGGCCGTGGCTGTTGAACGTGCCTTCGGTTCCGGGCGGCGATTTTTGTCCACGGCCAGCAGGTAGCGCTGGCGGGTGGATTGCTGTTCAAAAAGATATGCGGCAGGGTGCAGGCGCTGCGTTTGGCGGCTTTTGGCGGCCAGCCGCCGCCAGTTTCTTCGGGCGGGAGGCCTTGCGCCGCCATGCGTTTTTCGGCGCGCCTGAGGTCGCTGCCGTGTTTGGGCTGGCGGCGGACGAAGCGGGCGTGGGCGTACACTTTTTCAGACGGCACTTCCTCTGGGCGGCCGATTAGGGCGTAATCGGACAGATCTGTGTTTTGCAGCAGGCGGTGCAGGTCGTCCAAATCGGTTTCGCTGCCGAACAGGCGGACGATGCCGCCGAGGGTGCGGTTTTTGCCCGTAGGCGGGAAAGCCGATGCCGATGCGTCCGCCGAAGCGGGGCAGCAGGCCGTGCAGGGTCTGCACGATGTGCGCGACTACCTGGCTTTGCAGCATTTTCGGCCTGCGGTATGGCTTTCAGGTCGGCGTAGTGGCTGGACATGGGTTACTCCTTGCCGCTTGCGCCGAATACGCCGCCGCGGATAAGGACGCTGATGACGTAGTGCTGCTGTTCGGCGGGCGGTTGTTCGCCTTTCGGTATCCAGTTGTCAAACAGGGTGTAGAAGTCGTTTTTTGTTTGGGCTGGCGGAACGCGGTGCCGAGGGTGGTTACGGCGCCGTAGGGTTCGGCGGCGATGGGGAAAGGCGGCGTCTTGGGCGCCTACCATGTGTCGATGGTGCGGATGGCGTTGCCGATTTTTCTGGCTGTGCATGCCGGCTTTGCCGCCGGTTTTGAGTAGAACACTTTGCTTTTGTTGCTTTTGCCTGTGTCTAAAATCAGTTCCTGCGAGGGATAGACTTCCTGTCCGTAACCGGCGTGAGACGCGGGCTTCGACGTTGAGCAGGGTAAAGGCTTCGCCGCTTAAGCCCTGACGGATCCATTCGGCGATTTTGGCGACGTTTTTCAGACAGCCTGTCGAAGCGGTCCAGCGGCAGGGCCTTGGCGTTATCGACGGTTACGCTGTCGTTTTTGTTGGACACGGTGATGCGGATGTTTTTCTGCGCCTATGCGGTTGCGCCACAGCCAGCGGCCGTTGGCGATATTGGCGGCGTGGCGTTCGGCCGGTGCCTGCATTCCTTCCGTTTGCAGGTATTGCGTTGCGGTTTCGAGCAGCCTGCCGCGGTATGTGAGCGCCGTTACGGACGCTATACGGGCTGCCGTCGAACGCAATACTTTCAGCGTGAAGCGCGCAATCAGATGTCGCAGCCGCTGCTTAATGCGGCGACGTCGACTGGTTTGCAGGTTGGCTTTTTCGATTTCGGCGTCGAGTTTGGCCGGATCGTTGGCGATGGCGTTTTTCAGGCGGTTGGAAATGGTGCCGCGCACGGATTTTTCGCTGACGGTAACGGGCTGCTCCTGCGCTTCGGGATTGTTGCCGTCGGTTTGGCTGAACACGGCGTCGGAGCAGTCGAGTTTGCGTTCAAAGGCCAGCAGGGCTGGGGGTTTCGGGTTTTGCCATGATGTGTCTCCTTATTAGGGGCGGGTTGTCTGGGTGATAAGGTAAAGGTTGTCCTGCGGTGGGGCGTAGCGCGCGAAATGAGGCGTGGAGGCCGTCTGAAAGTTTGTTGAGGAACAGCCACTTGCCGAGGCTGTATACCGTTCCACATAGCGCGGACGGATATTCCGGGATTGCGCACGTGCTGCATCACGCCGGCGGCATGTTCCGGCGCGATGGCCTGATAGCCCACGGGTATCGGCACCAGCCAGCCGCGGCCTTGGCGGATATGGTAGAGTGCCATTCTGGATGTTCGTCGTCGGGCGGCAGATGGAAAAACTGCGCGGTGGCAAACAATGCGTCGAGCGCGGTGGCTTCCGGCTGCGGCGGCGAGGCCAGTGGGCCGGTCTTCATGAGACAGTGGTGCCGCCGTCTTTATCGGCGGTAACGCGGCAGCCCGAGTTGCAGTTCCTGCGTGATGGCGACCAAATCGTTGCCGGCATCGGCTAAAGATATAGGAGAACAGCGCGGCTTTCAATTCCTCGTCCTGATAGGACTCGTATAGCGCGGTGCGTTCGATATGGCGCACGCTGCCGCCGGCGATGCGCTGTTGTTGGAGCAGGATTGCAATAAAGGTTTCGCGCTGCTCTTTGTTTTTCTGATGTCGTTCGGGGTGCCGCCGCTTCCACAACCAGGCTGACCGTCAGGTCGGTTTGCCCTCTTCGATAATCGAAGCCGTACTGCCGTCTTTTTCAGCGGGTTGCGGCTTTTGGATAAAAGGTTGCATCGCTGTGAGGCGTCGGCGCGGAATATCTGCGGGCTCCGCACCGGTGGCGGGCAATCAGCACGCCGCCGAGGCTGAGGCCGCAATCCTGCGGCAGGCGGCGTTGCAGCGCATGGATGGCGCCGAGAAAACCGCTGAGTGCGGGAAAGCCGTAGGTCAGCGGCGAGACAGTTTGCGCCCTGAATCTCCACACGGTCCGAACAAAAGATAAAAATCGGTATTCATGCCGCCCTCCGTTTTGTTGCGTCGTTGCGCCGCCTGCTGGCGCGTGCGGCCAGCGTTTTTGCACCATTGCGCGTATTCGATCGTCAAAGATCATGTTTGATGGATTGGAAGTCTTTTCTCAATAAATCCTGCAACCATTTCCCGAAGTCGTCAGCAATTTTTCCTGCCAGCCGTCAGGGCCGTCTGAAAGCAGGGTATTTCCTGTCCAGCCAATGCTTGTGGTTGGCATTAAGATCACGGTAATCGTCCGTCAGCCTGCGGGTTGCGTTTCGCGCAGATGCTCCGATACGACGACAATCTGCCGCACCATCTGCTCCAGCGCCTGTTCGCGCAACGGCGCGTGTCTCTCTTTTTTCTTCGCTGTCACCGCATCGGTCAGGGTGTGATAGCCCGAGACAGCATAAATAACAGACCGTTGTTGAAGAAAGAGAGTTACTCTTGCGCGAAAAATGAAGCTGTTTCGGATGCTCGTATTGCGGCGGCAGCGACAGCGGCAGGTAGTTCCTGCCGCGGCGGCTGGTCAGCAGGCTGACGTTTTGCGGTTTTCGTACCGCCGAGTTTCACACATCGAGCGAAAACACGGCATGGGCCGTCTGGCTGCCTTGCCTTCGCGGCGGTTTTTCTGACGCGGGACATTCTCTTCGCCGAAACGCAGTTCGTTGACTTTTCGGTAAAGGCTGTGGGTCAGCGAGGCGGGATGCAGCGGAATCAGCGTGATGCTGGCGGTCGGCTGCAGCGGCATCGTCCCCAGCAGCCTGACACCTGCTACATTCGCTCGTGTGCCTGCCGCAGGCGTAGCCGTTGCGCCTGCAAGGCCGTCTGAAAAACCTGCCGGTAACTTGGTCGGAACGTTCAAGTCGTCGGCCAAACGCCCCTTCAGTGCGGGATGGTCTTGCGGCAGCAAATCCAGCAGGATGGACTGCGAAGCCTCGTCGACGACGGTATCGAAAAAGGCCGCCAAAGGCGGGGCGGCAGCATTGCCGTTCGCATCCAATTCCGCCTCGGCTTTACGCAGGATTGCGAACCCGCCAAAAAGCGGGCAGATCGAAACCGGTTTGGAAATTAACGTTGTCGCCTTTGGAATCCGGATGCACGCCGCAGCGATGTGCGAACGAATTTAAGCTGCGCGGCAAAACGGACGGCATCTTGTTCAAGCCATGCGTCAAACCGTATTTGGCTTTTAAGGCCGATAAGGCCGTCTGAAGCAAGCAATTCAGCTTCATCGCCAGCTTCTTCCGCCTTCGCCAGCTTTTCAAATCCGCCTCGGCCTCATACTGGTTTTGCAGAAAACGAGTACTAGTCACCGAACTTGCGCCGTGGAAATATCAGACATAAGTTTCTCATGAAAGGGAATATTTGATATTACGCGACAGGCAACGTCTGCAATCCGCCAATATCTCAATCCAAAATGATATCAGGTGAGTTTTGAATCCATAAACTCTTAATCCGCCCTACGGACGGCCTGATACATATTATTGCTATGTGCGGCAAAGATAGTATAAGTTTGGCCGTTGCTGTCTTTTTGACTTTACCCAGAAAGTTCCGGGAATGCAGGGATTAAGTTTATGCTACGATTATGATGTTGTATGTGCATGTGATTTTCCTCTTTGATGTTTCATTGGGACTATTTTATAATTAAGGAAGATATTTGTCAAAATTAATAATCAGATTATAAATACCCTGGGCGGGTTATTATGGATTTAGGAACTCTTATAAAAGCCCCTAATCATTGCTGCCTGTGCGGCGGGTATTGAATGATTATAATGACCTATTTCTAAGCTGCCTGTGTCGGCAGGACTACGCATTGTAACATCAAAAAGTATTGATATGGTGTTTATGAGTTGTTGGTCAGTAGCTGAGGCCGTCTGAAAGCTACTTTCAGACGGCCTCAACACTGAAACAAAGGAATATCAACAGATTTGAAGTACGCCGGTGCCAGCCCGCACCGTTCGTCATTCCCGCGCAGGCGAAATCCATCTTCGGATTCGGGCATTTGGCGGTTTCAGTCAGCTCGGCACTGGTTCCGCTGCGCGGGAATGACAGTAAAGCAGGGTTTAAGAGGAAGATAGGTATGGGCTGCCTGTGCGGCAGGTAGGCGAGGCATCTTGACGAGAGGCGAAAACGACTGTGTTTCTAAACTGCCTGTGCGGCAGGTGGCAGATCACAAGAACTACGGTACGTGCTCAAGGTCATTTCTAAGCTGCCTGTGCGTGGTAACTGGTGGCAGCGTCAATGGTTGCATTCAGGATGTTCTAAGCTGCCTGTGCGGCAGGTAGCTTCAATCAGTTCTTCCGCCTGCCGCGGTAACTTTTCTAAGCTGCCTGTGCGGCAGGTAACTAAATCTCAGTTCGAAAGTTGCTTCGGGGAATTTCTAAGCTGCCTGCATGCGGCAGAGTAACAGCAGTACCGCCAAGACGAGCTTTGGCAGGAATTTCTAGCTGCTGTGCGGCGGTAACCTATATCACGACACGCTAGAGACAATCAAGATTTTCTAAGCTGCCTGCGGCGGGTAACTGGGAAGACCAGCGAGAAATACATCGACCTTGTTTTCTAAGCTGCCTGTGCAAGGCGGGTAACGGGCGTGGATCTCCTGTTTCTAGTGAAGAGGTTTTCTAAGCTGCCTGTGCGGCGGGTAACGTACTGATTTGACTGATACGCTGCGAATAGTATTTCTAAGCTGCCTGTGCGGCAGGTAACCTCTCATTCATTCATTATTTCCTTTGAAAAATTTCTAAGCTGCCTGTGCGGCGGGTAACCTCTCATTCATTCATTATTTCCTTTGAAAAAATTTCTAAGCTGCCTGTGCGCGCGGTAACATATTCGAGACTTTGGAAAGAACTTGGGCATGAATTTCTAAGCTGCCTGTGCAGCGGAGTAAGCGTCGGGTTGGAAAACAGGTCGATAGCGAGTATTTCTAAGCTACCTGTGCGGCAGGTAACAAGGCCGCTATAATTTGCATCATAGAGTTGATATTTCTAAGCTGCCTGTGCGGCAGGTAACTCGTGAAAGCCGAAGCCGTCTGAAGAACCTATTTCTAAGCTGCCTGTGCGGCAGGTAACAACGTGGAACAGCACCTAGCTGCTGGACGAACATTTCTAAGCTGCCTGTGCGGCAGGTGGCAATTTCGTGGAACGGGTAAGACTTTTTATGTTTTTCTAAGCTGCCTGTGCGGCAGGTAACGTACATACGCCGAACTTGGCGAAATGGGTAAATTTCTAAGCTGCCTGTGCGGCAGGTAAGCTGTTTTGTTTTTTGTGACCCCCATCTAAGCTGCCATGTGCGGCGGGTAACGATTGGCAGTCTCTGTGATGGACTCGCGCCCTTTTTCTAAAGCTGCCTGTGCGGCGGGTAACAGAGTGCAACTCGTCCACTATGGAAGCCGATCGGCTTTCTAAGCTGCCTGTGCGGCGGGTAACAGAAAGACCATCTGCGCCGCGTGGCGCGAAATTTTTTCTAAGCTGCCTGTGCGGCGGGTAACGTTTTCAGGTTCCACGCGCCTGCCGCAAACTTTTCTAAGCTGCCTGTAGCGGAGTAACTGTAACGTTTACGGGTTTTACTGTTGGTTTTTCTAAGCTGCCTGTGCGGCGAGGTAGCGTTGCCGAATGCGCGATGAGACAGTATGATTTCTAAGCTGCCTGTCGGCAGGTAACTGAATCGCATTAATTGTGTCAGCGTTTTGCCTTTTCTAAGCTGCCTGTGCGGCGGGTAACATTTTTCATATTTTTTCGGAGGGAGGAAATTTCTAAGCTGCCTGTGCGGCGGAGTAACTGAGATAATCTGAATGGGTGGTTTGAAAACTTTCTAAGCTGCCTGTACTGCGGCGAGTAACGGCTTTGGTACTGCGAATGCCAGGGCTATCGAACTTTTTCTAAGCTGCCTGTGCGGCGGGTAACAAACAAAGGCGAAAGGCTTGCGAAAATGACAGTTCTAAGCTGCCTGTGCGGCGGGTAACTAGTTTCTGGTGTTGCCAGTGTTTGGCTGAAATTTCTAAGCTGCCTGTCGTGAGGTAGCACGCCATGTCTTCAGACGTCTGAAGGTTTCGATTTTCTAAGCTGCCTGTGCGGCAGGTAACATCGATTCCTGCGCGGCCGTGTAAGACTTGGCTTTCTAAGCTGCCTGTGCGGCGAGGTAACTGCAAGAACTGGAGAGCGAATGATGAAGAGACTTTTTCCGGCTGCCTGTGCGGCAGGTAACAACATGGTTGGCGCTGATGTTGCCCTCTCTTTTCTAAGCTGCCTGTGCGGCGGGTAACCCGATTTCTTGCCGCCCTATTTTCGATTTCAGACTTTCTAAGCTGCCTGTGCGGCAGGTAACATTTTTCTCAATGGTTCTTGTGCTTTACGATTTTTCCTAAGCTGCCTGTGCGGCAGGTAACTACTAATCTATTTGAAAGTCATTTCAGGAGATTTTTCCTAAGCTGCCTGTGCGGCGGGTAACTAACCGAGTTCCGGTTTTCTTCAGAAAAATGAAAACTCTGCGCGGCGATGTATCAGAAAACCTTTTTGCAGCCATTGCTGCGGGCCTGATAAAACGTGCGGTTTGCAGGCCGTCTGAAAAAGGGTTTCAGACAGCCTAGAGTTTTGTTCGGTGTCATGCCAGGAAGCCGCTCCATTCGTTGTAGCACCATTTTTCACTGTCTATATCGAGGCTGACGACGGCGTATTTGCGCGGCGGCGGCGAGGGAGACTTCAGGGTGTCGCCGTCTGCTTTTTAGCAAGGGCGTCGGGCAGGCTTTTGGCAAAGCCACGGGAAAACGGCTGCGGTGGGGCTGGGGCGGCGGTGAGCTTGAAAGCTACTTCGGTATCCCGGCCGTCTTTGCTGCCGCCGTAGCGCTCGGCGTTTTTCACTGGTTTTGAAGGCGATTTTTCGTCTTCGGCGTCCCAGAAGGCGACGTAGTCGGTTTGGGGGCAGCCGGAGCGGAACAGGCTGATTTTCGGCGTGGTGGGCGGTCAGCGGGGCGGCGTTGCCGGGTTGGCGGTATAGGGCGGTGAAGCGTTGCGGGTTGTTGAGGGATGTCGGCCATGACGCGGTGTTCTAGATTCGGTCAGGCTGTCTGACCTTGGCTTCGGTTTTTCAGACGGCATGGGACGGTGCAGGCGGGGATGGAGTTGATGTGGCCGGTTTCTTCGCTGCTGATGAGGGTTTGGGCGTCGTGGCTGCTCAGCATGGCGTTTTTGCTTTCGAAGCCGGGGCGGCAATAGGCGGGTTCTTCCGGGCTGCGGGTCAGTGCCTTGATGTTTCGGCTGGGGATGGCGATGTTGGCGTGTTCTGCCGCGCTCAGGTGCAGGCGGTGCCGCCATACGCGCCCGCAGAGTTGGATGAGCGAGCGCATGGAGGAGGGTTCGATATATGGCCGAGTCGTAATCGTGGTCACGGCCGACTTCGGTTACGGGAGAGCCGAAGACGATGAAGATGTGGTTTTTGGCGGGGCTTTGGGCTAAGGCCGTCTGAATGTCGTCGCGATAGGTGAAAAGTTTGGCGGGGTCTTTGCGGTCGAGCAGGGTGTCGAGGCGGCGTTCGAGGTTGCTGCGCAGCAGCAGGGAGCTGACTGGGAGTGGTAGCAGGTGATGTGCAGGGCGGTGTCGTCGGGCGGGGTAAGGCCGAACACAGGCTTGGGCGTATTGTGACCATCGGGTTGATGTTGGCGAAAGCGTATCAGGCCGACGCTGATGTTTTTGCCGCTTTCGGGGTCGGTTTGGCTGTGGCGGCGGTGGAGGATGCTTGCCCGTTCGAGCAGTTTGGCGGCGAGGGTTGCGGGTCGGTGCTGTCGATGTCGAGCCATTCGGCACGGCGGCGGACGGAGTTGGGCGGCGAGTTTTTCGCTGCGGTTGCGGCAAAAAGGTTTCGTGTTGCCGGATGAATTCTTCCCTGCGGTATGTGCCGATATGTTGGTCGAATTCGTCCGAACCAGGCGCAGACGACGGGTTCCTGCGGCGAGCCTTGGTGTTCGTTCCAGATTCTGCGGCCGTCGCGGTAGGCGTCGCGCAGGCCGATGACCATGTCGGGGGTGAGGGTGGCGGAGAGAGCAGGACGCGGCTGCCGAGCAGTCCGGCCCAGTAAACCAGTCGCGAGAGGGCGGGCGGGTCTTCGGTGGAGAAGTCGTCGGGTTCGTCGAGCACTCAAATCGCTGCCGAGCAGGCGCAGCATGGGGACGATGCGGCACGCCGCGCTGTTGTTCGCAAAGCTGCATCAGGTGGTCGACGGTGCAGGTAACGACGGGGTGTGCAGCAGCCTGCGGGCGGTGGTGTCGGCGATGAGCGTGCCGAAGATTTTGTCGTCTCATCGGGCGGTCGCTGATGTCGGTGAATGATTTGCCGTCAAGCAGGCCTTCGGCGGATTCGCTGCCGGTTTCTTCCGGCGTCGGCCCGTTTTCTTTTCCGGCGCCGAATCGTCGGCGACGGCGGGCAAACAGTTCTTTGGCCGCACCGCCGCCGACCAATGTGGCAAGGCTTTCGTTTTTCTTCGAGTTCCAGCCGTTGGCGCAGGGCGAGGCCGGTTTGCAGGGTGAGCACGCGCAGGCCGAGAGCGATGGTAAAGCGCGCGCCGCGGTCCGGATCGGCAGGGCGTACATGATGCGGGCGTTGGCGAGCGTTTTGCCGCAGCCGGTGCTGGCGAGGTTGACGCCGAAGAAGCCTTGTTTGGCAGAGGCCGTCTGAAAACGGCGGCTGAGGTCGAAGGCTTTGTTCTGCCACTGGAAACGGGGATTTGCGGTGGGCTTTCTGAACGGGCGGTGGTTGCCGAGGGCGGGTAGTTCGCGCGGCAGCAGCGGCAACAGGCGGGCGAAGCGGGCGGTGAGTTTGGCGACGCCGCAGAGGTGTTCGTCGAGTTTTTGTTTGGGGCGTTTTTTTCTTTATCTTTATCGGTGTTGGCGTAGAGTTCGGACACGCCTTTCAGACGGCCTGCGTCGTTTGGCGGCAGGGCGGAGTAGTTGTGGTCGCCAGCCATCAGGCACAGGCGGGAGAGGTGCAGGAGCAACGGATCGGCGGGTGTGTCGGAATGTGTTTGGTTTTGTTCGCACCACTCCGCCAGCGGGCGGTGCTGCAAGGCCCTGTCCGCCCAAAAAGCCGCCTGTTTCTGCCATAGCGGGCTGGTCGTCGGGTCGGCCTGGAGCGAGAAGAAAGAGGTTTTTGTTGATTTTGGCTGCTGAATTGCGCACCCAACGGTCGGCAGGTTCCAGCCGGTCGAAGAATTCGCCGACGGTTTGTCTGGTGCGGGCGTCTTCCCAGCCTTTTTAAAGGTATTGCCGGGATGATCATAATCCGAATAATCCGGATAAAACGGCAATCGGTGGTGGCTGACAATCAGCCATGCAATCCATCTGGCCAGCGGCGGGAATGTGAAATCATAATCGCCTTTGGGATTTTTATCGCTTGCGCCGAAATTTTTTTATACCAATACGGATGCTTGGCCAAGTATGTGCGGCCAATCTTTCAGACGGCCCAACCATTTCGGCGTCGGTGCGGCAGCCCTTAATCATGGCTTGGAAACAGGCGCAGCGACAGCCATTCGTGGCGGTAGTGGTCGGCCGACGGGGTGCGGGTTTTCAGTTTGTTCTGAAAAATCCGGTGGCTTTGCCCAAGTCGTGCAGCAGGGCGGCAAGGGTGGCGGCAATCTGGATGGAAACGCCGTGCCGCCACGCGGTTTCGTGCTCGCTGCGCAAAATGTCGCGGCGGCTGCGGTTGGTCGGAACGCGGCCCTGCGCGTTGAACTGCCCTGCGGTCGCCGACTATCCACTAACAGCTCGGTGCGGTTTCTGCCCGCGCGTCCAGTAGCGAGGCAACGGCGGTGTTTTTGCGTGCGGTTTCGCGCAGCATCCGGTGCAGGGTGTCCAGCCCCGCTTCGGTTATCGGCGTCTGCCAGTGCGTTCGCCGCAGCGTTCGGCAAGTGGTCGAGGATGCGGCGGGTGGTTTTGAGGGACGTTTTGCTGCATTGGCTGATGAGCAGGATGTTCATGCGTTTTTCTTCCTGGTAGGCCGGTTGCGTCATATACGGTGAACTTACTAAATTTTAAATACAACCGGTAATTAAATTCCGTCATTTCCCGCGCGGGCGGGAATCTAGAAACCGCAAAATTCAGGGAACCCTTCCCTCGATAGTTCTGTGCGGATGAGGCCTGGATTCCGCCTGCGCGGGAATGAGCGGAATCAATAGGCCGCTGTATCAAAATGAAGTGAATTCATTGTAGCTGTAACTGTATCAATTAAAGTAAGTGTTTTTAAATATAGTTGATTCTGCGTCAGAAACTTTGGAGTGCGGATTGCCGCCTGTGGGCGGATGATTGCGGCACGGCCTTATTTCGAGGATTCGGCGGCGATGGATTCAGCGTGCCGATAATGATGTCGAGTGCTTTGAAGTGCACCAACCGTTCGATACAGCGTTGGCGGAATTGCGCGCTCGTTGTCGCCTTCGGCCGCGCTGATAAAGGCCTGCGGCAGGATGAGCGCGTCTTTGACGATGTCGGCGGCGTCGAATACTGAGCCGCCGCGCCGCGTTTTTGCCGTGCAGCACCGCCAAACCGTGCGGCAGGCCGAGCACGCAGCAGGCGGTTGCGCCCAGCCCGTAGGCGAGGTAGTTGCCGTGGTCGAGGAATTTGTTGGCCCGCGTCGCCGCTTTCGCCGCGCGTGCTGCGTTTGAATGTCGCGTCGTTCAGCGTGGCGCGGTTGGCGATGCTGTAAAGTTTGGCGGTGAAGCGTCCTTCGGCGGCGAGCAGCGATTGGTTGTCCGGGGCCGTCTGAAATTCTTTCTCGTATTGCCACAGCAGGCCGTTGAGAATGTCCGAATCGGGCTGCCAGTCGGTTTCAGGGCCGAGATTTGCGCCACTGTTTTCAGACGGGCGGCCTGTGGGTGTTTGGCGGCCGCCAGCCGTTTGGCGTCGTCAGACCAGAAGCCGCACCAGCGTTGCAGGTATTCGGTGGGGCGGTATTCGCTCTGTGGGCTGAAAAATTCGACTTCGCAACCGGCGAACAAGGGTGTTCCGCCTCCGCCGCAAAATCCGATGACCACGCCCGCTTTTGGACAGCTCGCGCACGGCGGCGGGTAACGGATGTGCCCGTTCCCAACAGGATGCAGGTGGTGTTGGCTATCAGGAATGTTCCAATACAGGGATTCCTTCCCTGCTCGGTAACGTATTCGACGCGGCCGCCGTTGACCAGTATGCGGCAGTGCTCGAGGGTAATAGAGGTTGGCGCGTTTGGAATGGAGGATGGTTTTTCAAATCGAGAGGACGGGATGTAGGCGGGCATGGAATACTCCGTTCGGGGCGGGACGATGCTGCGTTTCAGAGAATCGACGGTGTGTCGGAAAAAGGCCGTCTGAAAAACGTACGCGCGGATTTCAGACGGCCTTTCGGCATGTGCCTTTTCAGTCGTGGTGGTCTAACGTGATGAGTTTGCGCGACGGCGTCAACCAGCCCGCTGTTTTTCCGAACCCGCTTTGTTGAGGTGCGGGTCGGTGAGTGGAGCAGCTTGTTGGTGAGCTGGATGGAGAGGCGTTCGAGCACTTCTTCGGCGGAAGTGCCTTTGGCAAGCTGCTTCATGGCGTTTTCGAGCACTCGGCGGCGGGCGCGTTCGCCTTCGTCGCGCAGGGCGCGGATAAGGAGACGCTCTGGCGGCTTTGCTGCCGGTGGATAAATTCGGCGACTTTCTTTCCTCCACCATCGCTCGGCTTCGGCGGCGGCCTTCTGGCGGGCATCTTTGCCGCTTTGGACGATGTCCATCATGTCGTCGACGGTGTAGAGGTAGGCGTCGTTCGGTTCGGCGACTTCGGCTTCGATGTCGCGCGGGACGGCCAAATCAAGCAGGAACACGGGCATACTGGCGCTTTTTCAGCGCGCTTTCGACCATGCCTTTGCCGACGAGCGGAAGCTGGCTGGCGGTGGACGAGCGCGACGACGTCGTACTCGTGCAGGATGGCGGGCAGTTCGCTCAACAGGCACGGTTCGGCGTTGAGGATGACTTGTCACACAATTCCTGCGCACGCGGCAGGGGTACGGTTAGCGACGGTAATCAGTTTGGGGTTTTTGGCGGCGAAGTAGGGTGGCGACCAGTTCGATCATTTCGCCGGCACCGATGAATAAAACGTTCAAACGCAATGGCGGGAAAAATCTGTTCGGCCAGCAACCGAAGCGGAAGCCATGGAAACGAGGTGGCGCCGACGGCGGTATCGGTACGGACTTCTTTGGCAGCAGCGAGGTTTTTGAAACAGGGGCGTTGAGGCCGCTGTTGATGCTTTCCTGCTCTTGGGCGATGCGCACGGCGTTTTTGATTTGGCCGAGAATCTGCGGTTCGCCGAGTACCATGGAATCAGCCCGCAGGCGACGCGGAAGGCGTGGCGGACGGTTTTCGCCGCTGTCTAAAAATGTAGAGGTGAGGCCGGATTTCTTCGGCGGGCAGGGCCGTGGTATTGCGCCAGCCATTCGATAATCCGCTCGGCTTCGCCGATGCGGTAAAAAGCTCGGTACGGTTGCAGGGTGGATAGGGATTACCGCTTCTCTGGCGGCCTCGCTTCAGGCCAGACTGCTCGACGGCTTCGGGCAGGGCTTTCGGCTGCAAATGCCAGCTTTTTCGCGTATGCTCAAAGGCGCAGTTTGGTGGTTGGAGTCCGACGGCGTGTAAGTTGCACTGGGAGTGGGGCGGGGATAGGGATGTGTCAGGGGCGTATTATGGGAACAAATCAGCCTTGAAATGAATGTTCGGAGGCGTCAATCCTGTTGATTAGGAAAATAAAAAGAGGCCGTCTGAAAACGTGTCGCGGTGTTTTCAGACGGCCTGTTGTGCTTAACGGAAACAGGATCAGACGGCTGCGGCCTCTTCGGCGAGGAAACCGCGCAGTTTCTGCATGGCTTTTGGCTTCGATTTGGCGGATGCGCTCGGCGGACACGCCGTATTCGTCGGCCAGCTCGTGCAGGAGTCAGCCCGCCGTCGTCTTGCAGCCAGCGGCTTTCGACGATGCGGCGGCTGCGGTCGTCAAAGCTGCGCCAGCACGTTTTGCGAGGCCTTCGGTTTGCAGGGCGTAATGGGCCTGTTTGGCAAAGCTGGCGGCTCGGCTCGGCGTCGTGGTCGGCCAGCCAGTCGATGGGGGCGAGCTGTCTTCGTCGTCGCTGTTGTCCGCCATGATGCCGATCGTCGTGGCTGGTCATGCGCTGTTCCATTTCAGCAGCACTTCGGAAAAGTTTCACGCCCAAAGTCGTCAGCGATTTCCTGCGCTTCTTTCGGCGACGAGTGCGTTGAGGCTTTTGCGCATACTGCGCAGGTTGAAGAACAGTTTGCGCTGCGGTTTTGGTGGTGGCGACGCGCACCAGGCGCCAGTTGCGCAGGATGAGTTCGTGGTTTCGGCTTTAATCCAGTGTACGGCGAATGAAAACAGGCGCGCGCCGCGGCTGGGTTCGTAGCGTTTGACGGCCTTCATCAGGCCGATGTTGCCTTCTTGAATCAGATCGGCCTGGTTTGAGGCCGTAGCCGTCGTAACCGCGCGCGATGGATACGACCACGCGCAGGTGGGGAAAGGATCGAGCTGTTTGGCGGCTTCCGAGGTCGCCTTTCTGCTGACAGCTCGGCCAGCTGCTTTCTTCGGCGGAAAGCGTGGGAATACTGTTGACAGTGTGAATGTATTGTTTCGAGGCTGCCGTTGCCGCTGTGTACGGCGGGTAATGCGAAAGCGTTGTTCATCGAGGTGTTTTTCCTTTGTAGGGGCGGCGCTTTCCGGCGCCGCGTAGTGTATTTGCGGATTATGCGGCCGTTTGGCCCGATCAGTGATAACATTGCTTGCTGCGGATGACTAATTAGACGCGGATTTGCGGTTAATGTTCAATGCATGTGATGGGTAAAATTTTGTGATTTATTAATTTTTGATTGATTTTTAAAGATTTGAGCGGGTTCGATGCGGATATAGCTTAGTATATTACAAACAATAGTGAATGTAAGTTCAGACGACCTCAAAGTTGGGTAAAGGCCGTCTGAAAAAGGTAAGCCGCGAGGCGTTATATCTGCAATAAGTATAAAAACAGTACGGTGCCCGCCAGCGAGGCAGATTAGCGGCCATGCGACCGCCCAGCTTCATATAGGGCGTTTCGCCGGTATGGCCTTTGACGATGCCTTCCAGTACGGCGTCGGTGTTGGGTTCCGCTGTGGCGAGGACGGCGCCTTTGGGGGAAACGATGGCGGTTGCGCCGGTGTTGGTGGCGCGTACCATGTAGCGGCCCAATTCCATGCGCGCGCCTGCGACTGCTGGATCTGCTGGTACATGGCGTTGGAACCGCCGGAACCATGTGCGATTGCTGGCGTTGGCCAGCAAGGGTGGAATGTTTGGCGGTGGCGATGAAGTCGTCCCGCCGAAGCCGTCTTCGTAGCAGATGTTGAACGCGATTTTCTGGTTTTTCATTTCCAGCGGCATTTGCCTGCCGCCGCCGCGCCGGAAGTCGGCCAGCGGCATGTCCATCAACCGGTAGAGCGGCTCGGTGATGGTGAGCGGTTTGTATTCGCCGAGCGGGACGAGGGTGGTCTGGCGTAATAGGGCGGGGTTTTGCCGCCGTCGCGGTAGCAGCTGAGGTTGACGACGGCGTTTTTCGTAGCCGCCGCCGTCGGCGATGTGGCTGACTGCTCAGTGCCAGCGCGCTGTTGTTGCCGTCGGCCTGTTCCGGCGAATTTGACCGAGTACGTCAGGCGGTAAGTCCTGCCGCATCACGGGGATGGCGGTTTCGGGCATGATGACGATGTCGGCTTTCGGTTTTGGCCGAGCAGGCGTAGGTATTTTTGGATGGTGGGAACGATTTGGTCTTCGTGCCGCGAAGGTCTGCTCGATATTGCCCTGTATCAGGGGCGACGGTGGCGGTGCTGCCGTCGGGACGGGTGAAATCGGTCTGCTGGAGGGCGTAGCCGGTGCCGCACAGGGCGGCGATGCCCGCCAGCGGCAGCAGGCGTTTTTCAGGACGGCCTGTGTTGTCAATCAGCAAAAGCAGCCATGCGCCGGTACAGGCCGTTGCCAGCGTAACCAGATGGATGCCGCCTACGGGGCGAATCCCGCCAGCGGGCTGTTCAGGGACGATTTGCGAATAGCCCAGCGCGCCCCAGCCGAGAGCCGGTGAGCAGGCGTTCGCGGGGCAAATTCCGCCAGGTAAGTCCACGGCGGCAGGGATGATGCCGATGTTGACCGCGCGCGGGTAACGGAACATGCGGAGCAGGCGGAAGCACAGGGGCGGGATAGAGTGCCAGAAAGGCGGGCAGCAGAAGGTAATCGGAACGCGCAATAAAGGTTGCTCAGGCCGGATACGTCGTGCATGGCGGTATGTATCCAGTAAAACTGGGCGGCGTAACCGACAAGGCCGTAGAGGTAGGCGGTGGCGGCGGCGCGTTCCGGGGCGCAGTTCGGTCAGGCGGACGAGGGCGCCGAACAGCAGCGGCATCAGCCAGAAATGGTAATAGGGGCGAGAAGTCAGCGGCGTGGCGGCGGCGATGATGACGGTGAGCGGCCAGTAGAAACAGGGTTGCCGCCAGTAGGTTTCGAGGGTGCGGATGAGTTTCATAATATTCGGACAGGGCCGTCTGAAAACGGATTTCAGACGGCCTTTCAGTTGGTTGTCAGTGGGATTTGCCTTTGTTTGCCAGGTGCAGCAGCGGCAGGACGACGGCGCAGACGATGGCGCCGCTGACGAGGCCGGTTACCAGCCCCGCGATATTGCCTGCGAGGCCGTCGGCCCAGTGGCGCGCTTCGAGGAAATGGTGCAGCGGGGCGAAGTTGTGCACGATGAGGCCGCCGCCGACCAAAAACATCGCCAGCGTGCCGACCACGCTCAACGTGCGCATGAACCACGGCATAAAGGCAATCAGCCCGCGCCCCAGCGTTTTGGCCGCGCCGCTGTCTTTTTTCATCAGGAACATACCCAAATCGTCGAGTTTGACGATGACGCCGACCAAGCCGTACACGAAGGCGGTCATGCCGACACCGATGGCGGCCATCACCAGCGATTGGGTAACGGCGTCGTGCCGTTCCACCACGCCCAGCGCGATGATGATGATTTCTGCGGAAAGGATGAAGTCGGTGCGGATGGCGCGCTCGAGTTTTGGTTTTTTCATCCAATGTTTCCGCCGGACTTCGGCTTCTTCGTGGCTCGTCTGAACGGAGGAATTTGTGCAGCAGTCCACGCCTTCGAAACACAGGTAGCGCCGCCTATCATCAGCAACGGCGTAATTGCGGCGGGCAGGAAGAACGACAGCAGCAGCGCCAGCGCGCACGAGGATGATTTTGTTGACGAGGCGAGGCCTTTGGCGACGGCCCCGAGATAATCGGCAGCTCCTATCGGCGGAAACGCCAGTTACCTGGGCTGGCGTTCAGCGCCAGATCGTCGCCGACTACGCCGGCGGTTTTGGCGGCCATTTTCGGTCATCAGGGCGACGTCGTCCAAAAACGGACGTGATGTCGTCGAACAGGGTGAAAAAGTGAGGCAAAGGCCATGTGTGCGGTTCCTGAAAAAGTTGGTATGTGCGAACCGCGCATTATAACTGATAACGGGGCGGCCGACCGAAAACAGCCTGCGGCGGCTTTTGTCGGCCGGACTGCGGTGCGATCGCAAAACCCATTGTTTTCATGATAAAATTCTGAAAATTTCACACGCATATCATGACAACGGGAGGGCGGATAAATTGGATTGGATGAACAGCCTGTTTTTACTTTGCGGGGCGCTGCTGTTTCTGAGCGTGGTTTCGACCACGCTGTGTCGGCACGATTGGGGATGCCGTTGCTGCTGGTGTTTCTCGCGGTCGGAATGCTGGCGGGGAAGACGGCATCGGCCGTATCGACTTCGACAATTTTTGTACAGGCCAACGTCATCAGCCAGCTTGCGCTGGCGGACATCCTAGCTCGACGGCGGGCTGCGCACGCGGCTGGAAAGTTTCCGCATCGCGCTGAAACCGTCGGCGGTGCTGGCGACTTGGGGCGTGTTTGCGACCGTGTTGCTGCTGGGGCTGTTTATCACGTTTTATCTGGGGTCGGACTGGAAGTTCGGCATCCTGATGGCGGCGATTGTCGGTTCGACCGATGCGGGCGCGGTGTTCAGCCTGCTGCGCAACAGCGGCGTGCGCCTGAACGAGCGCGTGCGAGGCAGCGATTGAAATCGAATCGGGCGCCAACGACCCGATGGCGGTTTTTCTGGTTACGGCGCTGATTGGCTGATTATGCAGCCGGAGCGGTCGGGCGTGCTATCGTTCCTGTGGATGCTGGTGCTGCAACTCGGCTTCGGCCTGCTGCTGGGCTGGTTCGGCGGCAAAATACTGGCCAAGCTGGTAGGCCGTCTGAATCTGGCGGAGGGGCTGTATGCGCTGATGATTGTTTTCGGGCGGGCCGCTGGTGTTCGCCTTTACCAACCTCATCGGCGGCAGCGGGTTTCTGGCGGTGTAGCCTCGCGGGCATCATCGTCGGCAACGCAGCACAGCCGGGCAACTCGAACATGTGCTGCGGGTGATGGACGGGCTGGCGTGGCTGGCGCAGGCGACCACTGTTCGTGGTACTCGGCCTGCTCGTTACGCCGACCAGCGTGCTGGAAAAAGTGCGCGGACGCGCTGGTCATCGCCGTGTTCCTGATGGCTGGTGGCGCGTCCGCAGCCGTCGTTCGGCGGCTTGTGGAAATTCCATTACAGCCTGCGTGAAAAGGCGTATATCAGTTGGCTCGGTTTGCGCGGCGCCGTACCGATTTCGCTGGCGATGATGCCGCTGGTGATGGGCGTGCCGAATTCGAAGCTGTTGTTTGACGTTGCGTTTGCCGTGGTGATTTTGTCGCTGCTGATTCAGGGAACCACCATTCCGGTGATGGCGCGCTGGCTGGAAAGTGGCCGTGCCGCCCAAACCCAGAGCCGAAAGACCGCGCGACATCTGGCTGGCCGAACGCGAATCCGTGCGCCTGACCGCCTACCGCGTGGCGGAGACGATTCGGAGGCCGAAGGGATGCACCCCGACAAAGTCGCGCCGATTTCCTCGTCGTTCGAGCTGCGCTGCTTCGCCCTGATACGCGGCGGCAGGCGGATTGCGCTGCACGGCGACACTGCTTTGCAGGCGGGCGACACGGCATGGTATATCCTGCCGGAAGAGCAGGTGGACAATATGGCGCGCTACTTTACCGAAACCGGCGGCAGCGTGCGCATGAATTTTAATTTCTTCGGCGGGATTTATCGTCGATCCGGCCGGCAGGGCGGGCGATTTATGCAGAGCTTACGGCCTGAGGGCTCAACGACGGCGAAGAGGCCTGAGCCTGTACGAATTGTTTAAAATGCGCGCCGACAGCAAATATCCGGTGGAGGGCGACGCATCGAAATCGGCGGCTTTATGCTGATTGTCAAAAGAGGTGGACAAAAACGGCACGATTAAATGGCTGGGTCTGAAATGTCCGCAATAACCGCCGCCGTTTCCCTGCAACCGGCGTTGCGGGCGGCCAGTTGTGTCCTACCTCGCTTTTGGATGGCGAAACGCCGTTGGGCATCACGTTTCCCGTGACGGCGGCGGTGTTTGCGGTAACGGTTGCCGTGCGTACGCAATAGCGGATGCCGTCAGAGTGAAGAAAGAGGCCGTCTGACGGCGCAGGGCATCCGCCGCCGGATTCCCGATTTTCAGACGGCCTCGCTGCCGTTTATGCTAGATGCTGCAAAAATGCTAAATTTCGGTATTAAATAATCAGATTAACGTATTATATGTTTGACAGACGGTTGCATACGTCATGAGTATTCCGCGATATGTAAAAAGTGATGAAAGGCCGTCTGAAAAAGGCGGCGTGGCAAATTATATAAGGGATTTATTGTGTTCAAACAGGTAAAGAGTGGCCGTAGTCGGCAGTATCAATATGGATTTAGTGACAATGCACCGCGTTTTTCCGCGTATGGGCGAAAACGCTGCTGGGAACAGATTTCAAAACTCGCTTCATGGGCGGCAAGGGGCCAATCAGGCGGTGGCCGCCGCGCGCTCCTGGGTGCCGGACGTGCGCATGATTGGCGCGGTGGGCGACGACGGTTTCGGCTGTGAAATGCTGACCAGCCTCGACCGTGAGGGCGTATGCAGCGGTGTGTCAAGACGGTGCAGGGATACTCGAGCGGTATCGCCAACATCACCGTTGCGGGCGGTGAAAATTCGATTGTTGCCGTGTCCGGCGCCAATTTCGCCCTGACGCCGGAAGACGTGCTGGCGCATGAGGAAACCATTGCCGGAAGCGATGTGGTGCTCTCGCAGCTCGAAATACCGATGGGTGCGTGATTACCGCGGCGAGCTGGCGCAGAAACACGGCAGGCCGTTTGTGTTGAACCCTGCGCCGGCGCAGAGGCTGCCGCAGGAGCTGCTCGAACTGACCACGCTGCTGACGCCCAATACTTACGAGCTGGCCGCCAGCTTGGGGCTGCCTCAGGATATGTCTGCCGAGGAACTCATCAGCCGTTCGCCCTGCCCCGTGTTGATGACGGTCGGTGAAAAAGGTGCGGTTTATAACGACGAGCAGGGGCGTGCTGCATTATGTGCCGAGTTTTCCGGTAACGCCGGTCGATTCCACCGGCGCGGGCGACACCTTCAACAGCGCATTTGCGGTATGTTGGAAGAGACGCATGAAACCGCCGTACGCAAAGCCTGTGCCGCAGCCGCGGTGTCCACTACCCAAAACGGCGCGCAAAGCGGTATGCCGTCTGAAGAGGAGCTGGAAGAGTTTTTGGCAATCCGCCGATAAGCTGCGTCGGTTTTCCCGTTGGTAACGAGGCCGTCTGAAAAATGTTTTTCAGACGGCCTCATCATTTCCGAAGGTTTTTCAGCCTTTGTTCAACGCCTGTTTGTTTTCACCCTCGCGCCTCAGTTCTTTGGGCAGGGACGAATACGATGCTTTCTTCCGCGCCTTCGCCCTCGCGTATGGTTTCGTGCCCCCATTCCTGAATGGTTTGCAGTACCTCTTTGACCAGCACTTCGGGGCGGATGCGCCGGCGGTTACGCCGACCTTGTTTTTGCCTTCGAACCATTCGCGCCGCAGGTAGCCGGCGTTATCCCACCTATGTAGGCGTCCACGCCGCGCAGGGCCAGCAACTTCGCGCAAGCGGTTGCTGTTGGAGGAGTTGGGCGAACCGACCACAATCACCAAATCGCATTCTTCCGCCAGCTCTTTGACGGCTTTTCGACGGTTGGTGGTGGCGTAGCAGATGATCTTCTTTATGCGGGTTGCGGATGTTGGGGAAGCGCGCGTTCGAGTGCGGCGATGATGTCTGGTTTCGTCGACCGGAGCGTGGTCTGGCTGACATAGGCCAGCTTGTCGGGATTTCTGACTTCGAGCCGCGCCACGTCTTCGACCGTTTCGACCAGAAACATTTTGCCCGGCGGCAGTTGGCCCATCGTGCCTTCGACTTCGACATGGCCTTTGTGGCCTATCATGATGATTTCGCAGTCTTGCGCGTCCAGCCGCGCCGCTTCCTTCATGTACCTTCGTTACCAGCGGGCGGGTGGCGTCGAACACGCGGAAGCCGCGCGTCTAGCTTCTTCCTGTACGGCTTTTGGACACGCCGTGCGCCAGGTAAATCAGGGTTGCGCCGGCAGAGCACTTCGGACGGGTTTTCAATAAGACCGCACCTTTTTCACGCAGATTGTCCACCACGAATTTATTGTGCACCACTTCGACGCACGCGTAAATCGGCGCGCCAAATTCTTCCAGCGCGCGCTTCCACGATACTGATGGCCGGTCGACACCGCGCAGAAGCCGCGCAGGGTTGGCCAGAATAATGGTTTTTCAGACATTGCGTGTGATTCCGTTTATTGTTTTTCTTTGTTTCCATTTTCGGACGGTTTTTGTTTTTCAAACCGTCCACTACTCAGCAGCACCGCGCCTACGCAGATGAAACTGTCGGCGATGTTAAAGGCCGGATAAAACCAATCCCTGCCAGTAAAAACAATAAAAATCAACCACATGGCCGTAAAGCAAACGGTCGATGACGTTGCCGATCGCGCCGCCGATAATCATTGCCGCGCCGATTTTGCCCCAGCGCCCGAAGTCGTCGCGCCAGATGGCGCGGGCAAGGTATAGGCTGATGACGGCGGCCAGCACCAGAAAAAGAACTTTTGCCAGCCGCCTTGGTCGGCCAGAAAACTGAATGCCGCGCCAGTATTGTATACCAGCGTCAGGTCGAAAAGCCGGGGACGATGTTCAGCCGCTCCATGAAGCGGAAACTCTCCAGCACGCCAGTTTGCTGAACTGGTCGGATGCGACGGCCAGTGCGGACAACAGGAAATAAGGGATTTTTGAAGACGGGGCGGAAGCATATTTTCAGACGGCCTGATAAACACAAAGCCCGTATTCTACCCGAAAGCGCAGCGGGATGTCCGACTTTTGCCCGCGCCGTCGCCTTCCGTGCGCCATCGTTGCCGAGGCCGTCTGAAAGCCGTTTTTCAGACGGCCTTTTTCAATTGAAATAAACGGTTAACCGAAAACGGTTGAAACGGTGGCGCTGCCGCGTCAGGTTTGTGCTATCTTGGATATGAGACGGCATATTATTTGTATTTTTCTACTCAGAGGTATCCGAAATGGAAAACTGGACGCAGACTTTAAGTGCGGGCACGCTCTTGGGCATTACCGCGGGCGCGGTGCTGCTGATTTTTGGTGCTGATTGTGAGTTCCGTATCCACGCGCTGCTGACGCTGATTCTGGTCAGCCTGGCCACGGCGAGTGGCGACAGGGGCTGCCGATGAACCATATCGTCAACGACGTGCTGGTCAAAAACTTCGGCGGCACGCTCGGCAGTGTGGCCTTGCTGGTTGGCTTTGGGCGCGATGCTGGGGCGGCTGGTGGAAACGTCCGGCGGCGCGCAATCGTTTGGCCGATGCGCTGGTGCGGGCGTTCGGCGAGAAACGCGCGCCGTTTGCGCTGGGGGTGGCTTCGCTGATTTTTCGGTTTTCCCGATTTTTCTTTGACGCCGGGACTGATGGTGATGCTGCCGATTGTGTTTCGCCACGGCGCGGCGTATGAAACAGGACGTGCTGCCCTATGCGTTGGCGTCCATCGGCGCGTTTTCCGTGATGACGTCTTCCTGCCGCCGCATCCCGGGCCGATTGCTCGGCGGAATTTTACGGTGCGAAATATCGGCCATGTGCTGATTATCGGGCTGCCGGTGGCGTTCGATCGCATGGTATTTCAGCGGTTATCTGCTCGGCAAAGTGCTTTGGGCGCACGATTCATGTTCCCCGTTCCCGATTTTCTCAGCGGCGGCGCGCAAGATGACGGACCAGCCAGGAACCGGCCTCCAAAGCGGCGACGGTTATCGGTATTCTGCTGATTCCTATGGTGTTGATTTTTCCTAAATACCGGTCTGGCCACCTCTGATCAGCGAGAAAGTGGTCGAGTGCGGGCGAAAGGTTGGGTTCAGATTTTGCAGATGTTGGGTTCGACACCCGTAGCGTTGTTGATTTCTGTGTTGGCGGCACTGTATCGTGCTGGGACGCAAACGCGGCGATAAAAGCCAGTGCGCTGGAGAAAACCATAGACGGCGCGCTCGGGTCCGGTCTGCTCGGTGATTTTTGATTACCGGCGCGGGCGGCATGTTCGGCGGCGTGTTGCGTGCATCGGGTATCGGCAAGGCACTGGCAGACAGTATGGCGGACTTTGGGTATTCCTGTTTTGCTGGGCTGTTTCTTGGTGGCGCTGGCGCTGCGCGTGGCGCAAGGTTCTGCGACTGTTGCATTGACGACCGCCGCCGCGCTGATGGCTCCGGCCGTTGCCGCCGCAGGTTTCAGCGACTGGCAGCTTGCTATGCGTGGTGTTGGCGACGGCGGCGGGTTCGGTCGGTTGCAGCCACTTTTCAACGATTCAGGGCTTCTGGCTGGTCGGCCGCCTGCTGGATATGGACGTGCCGACGACGCTGAAAACGTGGACGGTCAACCAAACGCTGATTGCAGCCATCGGATTTGCATTGTCGGCGTTGGCCTTCGTTTTTGGTTTGATTGGATATAGGGAAGGAGAGGCGGAATGACAGTGCATTTTTGTGATGATGGGCGTGTGCGGCTGCGGTAAAACCACGGCTGCGCTTGCGTTGCAGAGATTTTTGAATGGCTGCCCGTATGCCGAAGGCGACGAGTTTCCATACTGCAGGAAAAACCGCGACAAAATGGGCGCGGGCATTCCGCTGACCGATGAAGACCGTTATCCGTGGCTGTGCCGGTTGCGGGACTGGATGACGGAGCGGTCGCGTGAAGGGTGGCGTATTCCGTCGTAACCTGTTCGGCGCTGAAACGCAGTTACCGCGATATTCTGCGCGATGCGGAGGGAAAGGTGGTATTCGTGCACCTGACGCCGCCGCAGGAAGTGAACCTGCAACGCATGATGGCGCGCAAAGGGCATTATATGAAGGCCGGAATGCTGGATTCGCAACTGGAGATTCTGGAAGAATTGGATGCGGACGAATACGGCGTGAAAATCGGCAATCCGGGCACGCCTGAGGAAGTGGAGGCCGATATTACCGCTTGGGTGGGAAAAAGAAGGATTGGTATAGGACCGGATATAATGTTGGGAGGCCGTCTGAAATGATTTTTCAGACGGCCTCTTTAATGTTCGGACGCTTTAATTCGCCTGCTTGCGCAGTTGCGGGTGGTTTTGCAGATTGTCCAAAGCAATTTCCACCATGCGGGGGCCGTCGTGCCCAAATCGAAAGACTGCGGCGAAGTGAACCACCGCCAAATCAGGCCGTCGAGCATAGAGTTGAGGAAAAATGACGGCCATGTCGATGTCCAAATCCTCAGGCAGGGCGCTCTGGCGGATGGATGCGGAAAGAATGGTGGTGATTTTTCACGCCACAGCAGCTGGTGTTTGTTAGCCATTGCGATGACCGCTTCGTTTTGTTCGGTATGTTCGCATTTTAAAAAAACAGGATGTTGTGGAATTTGTAGTGCATGCTGTTATTTTCCAAACGCTGGAAGAATTTCAGCAGGGTCAGGCGGAAATTCGGCCAGCATTCTCGCATTGCTTTCCAAATCCTGCTGCATACAGCTTTCGATATCGTCGCAGATGCGTTGGAACAGGGCGTCGAACAAGTCTTCTTTGTTTTTGAAATGCCAATACAGCGCACCGCGCGTTACGCCTGCGGCTAGGGCGATTTCGTTGAGCGAAGTGCGCGCGATACCTTTTTGTAGAAGGTGTCCAGAGCGGCAAGCATTAAATGTTCTTTGGTTTTCAATGCTTCGATTTTTGGTTTTTCTCATGGCTGAAGTCCGGAAGCGGTCGTGTAAAAAGTATTTCAAGTCTGTCTGTAATTATAAAAATCCTTGGGAACATGCAAGAATGTATGTATAATACCGCGCTGAAATGTAATAGAAGTATCAATGTGTTGTACGCATTCGTAATTCTCATTTGCCTGCATTGCTCGGAAAAAAACGGCCGTGCAGGCGGTTGGTTCGTACGATAGGTTTTGCAGCGCGTTTTTCAATAACAAATATTCGTTATCATCATATTTCAGATAGGAAAAATAATGACTCTTCATGTCTCTAACAAGATGCTGCGCGTAGCGGCAATCGCTGCGGCAACGGCACTGGCTCTGTCTGCCTGCGGCAAGGTGAAGACAAAGCCGGCCAGCAGGGCGGTGCGGCAACGAGCCAACAGGCCCCCGATGCCCGAAAGTCAGGGTGGTTACGGTACATCCGCAACAGGTTACCATCAGCACCGACCTTCCCGGCCGTCTGGAATCGTTCCGTTCGGCGGGTGTCCGCGCCAAGTCGGTGGCATTATCAAGAAACGCTTGTTTCAAGAGGGCAGTTATGTGAAGGCCGGGCAGCCGCTTTACCAACTTGATGACGCGACTTACGTCGCTTCGCTGAAAAGCGCGCGCGCGCGCAGCTGGCGACGGCGGAAGCCTCTCTGGCGAAAGCCAATGCGGATTTGACGCGCTATAAACCGTTGGTGGCCGCCGATGCCATCAGCAAACAGGATTACGATGCCGCCGTGGCATCCAAGCGTTCCGGCGAAGCGTCGGTAAAATCGGCCAAAGCTGCGATTAAATCCGCGCAAATCAACGTCAGTTACTCGCGCATTACCGCGCCGATTTCGAGCTATATCGGACAATCCAAAGTTTCCGAAGGCTCGCTGGTCGGCGCGAACGACAGTACCGTGCTGGCGACCATCCAGCAAAACCAATCCGATGTGTGTCAGCCTTACCCAGTCCGCTACCGACGTGATGCGTCTGAAGCAGGATATTGCCGACGGTAAAAATGCAGGCGGTAAACGGTGCGGTGGAAGTGAGCATTTTGCTGGAAAAACGGTACGGAATATCCACATAAGGGGCCGCCTGTTGTTTGCCGACCCGACCGTGAACGAAACCACGGGACAGGTAACGCTGCGTGCGGAAGTGCCGAATAAAGACAATGTATTGCTGCCGGGGCTGTATGTCCGCGTGCGTCTGCCGCAGGCCGATATTGCCGACTCGTTCGTCGTTCCGCAGCAGGCCGTTACCCGAGGCACGAAGATACGGTCCTTATTGTGAACGCCAAAAGGCGAAATGGAGCCGCGCGAGGTAACAGTTGCCCGGCAGCAGGGAACCAACTGGATTATCACCGCGGGTCTGAACGACGGCGACAAAGTCGTCGTGGAAGGAACCAGTATCGCCGCCATGTCGCGGGTGCGAAGAAAGTAACGCCGAAAGAATGGACGCCGTCTGAAAGCAAATCCGCCGCTTCCGCTCCTCAGGCGAGCCGCTTCTTCCGCCAAACCGGCCGCTCAGACGGCCTCTGAAGTAAACCGGCATCTGCGGCTAAATAAGGAAGGCATCAATGGCTAAGTTTTTATCGACCGTCCCATCTTCGCATGGGTGATTGCGATTTTCATCATCGCGGCGGGTATTATCGGCATCAGAAGTTTGCCGGTTTCCCAATATCCGTCCGTTGCCGCACCGACCATTACGCTGACCGCCACTTATCCGGGTGCGTCCGCGCAGGTAATGGAAGACAGCGTGCTTGCCGTTATCGAACGTAATATGTATGGCGTAGATGGCTTGGACTATGTGACCACTTCCGCCGACTCCAGCGGCAGCGGCAGCGTCAGCATCACATTTACGCCTGAAACCGACGAAGATTTGGCGCAGGTGGACGTGCAGAACAAACTCTCTGAAGTGTTGAACAACCTGCCTGCTACCGTGCAGCAATACGGCGTTACCGTATCAAAGCGCGTGACAACTTTCTGATGATTGTGATGCTCTCGTCAGACGTACATTCCATCGAGGAGATGAACGACTACGCGCAGCGCAATATCGTTCCCGAACTGCAACGTATCGACGGGGTGGGCAAGGGTTCAGTTATTCGGTGCGCAGCGTGCCATGCGTATCTGGGTTGACCCGAAAAACTGCAAAACTACAACTTGTCGTTTTCAACGGTAACCAATGCGCTGTCCGCTCAGAACGTTCAGATTTCCGCGGGTTCCATCGGTTCGCTGCCTGCCGCGCAAGGCAGACCATTTCGGCGACCGTTACGGCGCAAGGTCAGTTGAGTACGGCCGAAGAGTTTGGCAACATCATTCTGGTTTCCAATACCGACGGTTCCAACGTCTACCTGAAAGACGTGGCGAAAGTCAGCCTAGGTATGGAAGACTATTCCGCCTCAATCCGTCTGAACGGCGTGAACACCACCGGTATGGCGGTTATGCTGTCCAACAGCGGTAACGCTTTGGCAACTGCTACCGCCGTGCGGGAAAAGATGGCGACCTTGAAAAATACTTCCCGCAGGGCATGAGCTGGAAAAACCCTTACAATACCTCCAAATTCGTTGATCTTTCGATTCAAAAAGTGATTCATACGCTTTTGGAAGCCATCGCATTGGTATTTTTGGTGATGTTCCTGTTCCTGCAAAATATCCGCTATACGCTGATTCCGACCATTGTCGTGCCGATTTCGCTGTTGGGTGGTTTTGCCTTCATCTCCTATATGGGCATGTCGATTAACGTACTGACCATGTTTGCGATGGTATTGGTCATCGGTATCGTGGTTGACGATGCGATTGTGGTCGTCGAAAACGTCGAGCGCATTATGGCGACGGAAGGTTTGCCGCCTAAAGAAGCCAGCAAAAAGGCGATGGGTCAGATTTCCGGCGCGGTTATCGGTATTACCGCCGTCCTGATTTCCGTGTTCGTGCCTCTGGCGATGTTCAGCGGCGCGACCGGCAATATTTACAAACAGTTCGCTCCTGACCATGGCGGCATCAATCGCATTCTCCGCCTTCCTTGCCCTGACGCTGACACCAGCCTTGTGCGCCACCATGCTCAAGCCGATTCCGAAAGGGCATCACGAAGAGAAAAAGGCTTTCTTCGGCTGGTTCAACAAAAATTCACCGCTTGGACGCACGGCTACGAAGGCTGGGTTGCCAAAGTGCTGCGTAAGACTTTCCGCATGATGATTGTCTATATCGGCTTGGCGGTTGTGGGCGTATTCCTGTTTATGCGCCTGCCGACTGCCTTCCTGCCGACCGAAGACCAAGGCTTCATCATGGTCAGCGTGCAACTGCCTGCGGGCGCGACCAAAGAGCGTACCGATGCGACGCTGGCGCAAAGTAACGCAGTTGGCAAAAAGCATTCCCGAAATTGAAAACATCATTACCGTTTCCGGCTTCAGCTTCTCGGGCAGCGGTCAGAATATGGCGATGGGTTTTTGCCATGCTCAAAAAGACTGGAACGAGCGTAAAACCCCGGGCAGCGATGCGGAATCGGTTGCAGGCAAACTGACCGGCATGATGATGGGTGCAGCTTAAAGACGGCTTCGGTATTGCCGTAACGCCTCCTCCGATTATGGAGCTGGGCAACGGTTCCGGTCTGACCATCAACCTTCAAGACCGCAACAACACCGGTCATGCCGCGTTGCTGGCCAAACGCAACGAGTTGATTCAGAAAATGCGCGCCAGCGGCCTGTTTGACCCGAGCACCGTCCGTGCCAGCGGTCTGGAAGATGCGCCGCAGTTGAAAATCGACATCAACCGATCGCCGCCGCCGCCGCTGCAGGGTATTTCGTTCTCCGATATCCGTACTGCATTGGCGACTTCGCTGGGTTCTTCTTATGTCAACGACTTCCCGAACCGAGGCCGTCTGCAACGCGTAATGGTTCAGGCTGATGCAAACTCCCGTATGCAGCCCGCCGACATCCTGAACCTGACCGTGCCCAACAGTTCCGGCGTCGCCGTGCCGCTTTCCACCATCGCCACCGTTTCTTGGGAAAAACGGCATGGAGCAAAAGCGTGCGCTTCAACGGTTATCCTGCAATGAGCCTTTCTGCTTCACCCGCCACTGGTGTATCTACCGGTCAGGCAATGGCGGCGGTACAGAAAAATGGTTGACGAAATGGGCAGCGGTTACAGTCTCGAATGGGGCGGCCAGTCGCGCGAAGAAGCCAAAGGCGGTTCACAAACACTGATTCTGTATGCCTTGTCGATCGCCGCCGTATTCTTGGTGCTTGCCGCACTGTACGAAAGCTGGTCGATTCCGCTGGCGGTAATTTTAGTGATTCCGTTGGGTTTTGGTCGGTGCCGCTTTGGGTGTGACCGGACGCAACCTGTTTGAAGGGCTGCTCGGTAAAGTGCCTTCGTTTACCAACGACATCTATTTCCAAGTCGGCTTCATCACCGTAATGGGTCTGAGTGCGAAAAAAACGCGATTTTGATTATCGAATTTGCTAAAGACTTGCAGGCTCAGGGCAAGAGTGCCTTGCAGGCCGCATTGGCTGCGGCACACCTGCGTTTCCGCCCGATTATCATGACTTCGTTTGCCTTCATCTTGGGTGTGGTGCCGCTGTACTATCGCCAGCGGGGCCAGCTCCGCCAGCCAGCGTGCCATCGGTACGACTGTGTTCTGGGGTATGTTGATCGGTACGATTTTGTCCGTGTTCCTTGTGCCGCTCTTTTTATGTCATCGTGCGTAAATTCTTCAAAAGAAACTGCGCACGAGCACGAAAATGGCTGCTAAAACATGCGGCCGAAAGCGGCGCGATGATGATTGAAGACATTCCGTTTGAAGACGAAGAAGATTCGGATAAGAAACACTGAGCGAACAGATGCCGTCTGAAATTTTCAGACGGCATCTATAACGAGGATTAGACATGAAAAATATCACATCTCAAGCCTGTTTTGAGCGTTCTGGCTGCCGCTGTCGCCCCTGTCGGCCTGTACCATGATTCCGAAATACGAACAGCCCGCAGTGAACGTGCCCGAAACATTCAAATACGATACGCAGGCCGGAACGGGCATCCAAGCGGCTTCCCTTTGGGTGGCAGGACTATTTCGCCGACCCGCGCTCTGTACCGTTTGATTGATATTGCGTTGGAGCGCAATACCGATTTGCGTACCGCCGCACTGAACGCCGAAGGGCTGCGCAAGCAGTATATGATTAGCCGCGCCGACCTGCTGCCGGGCATCAATGCCACCGGTAGCGGTTCGCGCGAGCCGTACTGGCGAAGGATTTGAGTTCGACCGGCAATTCTTATGTTTCTTCGGCCTATAACGTCGGACTGGGCGTAACGTCATACGAATTGGACCTGTTCGGCAAAGTACGCAGCAATACCCGACCGCGCTGCAAACTTATTTTCAGCAGCCTTGCTGCGCGCGATTCGGCCCATTTGAGCCTGATTGCTTCGGTGGCCAAAGCCTATTTCAACGAACTTTACGCCCAAGATTCGATGAAGCTGGCGCAAAACGTGCTGAAATCGCGCGAGCGGACTTTCAAACTGACGCAGTTGAAACACAAGGCGGGTGTTATTTCCGCCGTCGATCTGAGCCAGCAGCAGGCGCACTGATAGAATCGGCCAAAGCAGATTATGAAAACGCCGTTAAAAACAGGGGAACAGGCGCGCAATGCGCTGACCGTGTTTATAAACGGCCCGATTCCCGAAGACCTGCCTGCACCGCTGCCGCTGGACAAGCAGTTTAAAAATCACCAAGCTGCCGACCGGCCTGTCTTCGAAGTATTGCTGAACCGGCCCGACATCCGATGCCGCCGAGTTTGATTTGAAAAAGCCAATGCCAATATCATCGCGGCGCGCGCGGCGTTTTTCCCCAGCATCAGCCTGACCAGCACCATAGGCACGGGTTCGACCGAATTGAGCGGCCTGTTTAAAGGCGGCAACCGCACATGGGCGTTTGCGCCGACCATCAACCTGCCGATTTTCAACTGGGGCAGCAACAAAGCCAATTTGGATTACGCCAAAATCCAGCAGCAGGTTCAGATTGTGAATTATGAAGCGGCCGTGCAGTCGGCCTTCCGCGACGTTTCCGACGCACTTGTCGCCCGCGAACAGTTGGACAAACCCTATGCCGCCAACCGCCGGCAGAGCAAGGCTTACGCCGATGCGCTGCGTTTGGTCCGCCTGCGCTACAAACACGGCGTTTCCAGTGCGCTGGATTTGCTGGATGCCGAACGCAGCAGTTATGGCGCCGATACGGCCCTGTTGTCTCAACCAGTTGACCGTTTGGAAAAATCTTGCCGATTTGTATAAAGCGCTCGGCGGCGGTTTGAAACGTATGACCGGGTGAAACCGAAGGCTCGTCGAAATAAGCGTTGCGTTCAAGAGCTAAGAGGCCGTCTGAAAACAGGATTTCCGTTTTCAGACGGCCTCTTTCCCGCTTTCGGAAAAGATTCCGTATGGAAGAGGGCGGACGTCAGCCGGTTCGTCATGGCGGCACAGTCAACCTCTCATGCCATGTTGACGCTAAAACAAAAGGCCGTCTGAAATTTTCAGACGGCCTTTGCCGCTTTTTAAACGACTGCTTGTTAGGGGAGTAAACAAAGACGGCCTTATTTTTAGCCGGAACAGCCGAGGCGGTAGCCGGAGCCGCTTCCTGAGTCGGAGCGGGAGCAGCTTGTGCGGGAACGGATACGCGTTCGAAACCTTTGCCTTTCATACATGCGTCAAAAGTGGCGCTGTCCTGACTGGCTCCGCCGGCCTGTTGGCATTGCTGTTTCGCTTCTTCAACGCTCATCTGCTGCGGAGCTTGGTTTTCTTCCGCAGACTTGTTGCTGGCATGCGCTTAACATCAAACCAGCTGCGATTGTCGAAATCAATAATTTTTCATTTGTATAATCCTTAGTCTGTTTATGGTCGTCTGAAGCCGTGATCCGCCGATGCGGCAAACGCATTCGGACATCATTGGGCGGTCCTGTGTTAGAGATTGATTCGGCGGATTTAGTTTCAAATCATGATGTAAGTTTACGCTAAGGGAATAGGCGGAGTGTTAATGACAAAAACAAAAACAGTCCGAACTCAAAAAGTTTGTGCTGTTAAAGCGGAATGTTTGCCTGAATGTTATTTTCTGGGGGAGAACCGGCGTTCTGCGGAGCAAACGTAAGCCCGAGGCAGCGGCAGTATGTCGATAAAGAGGCAGGAAAAAGCGCTGTGGTTTTGAATTCAAGTTTCTGTGGCTGAAGAGTCTCCCAATGTTTTCTGATACATCTGAATAATTGGTTAAACCAATATCGGAATCGCGCAGGTTCGTAAAACTTTGATATGCCGAAAAAATTATTTTTCAGACGGCCTTATCCGGCTTGATGGAGGCATCTGTTTAAAATCAAATAAAAACAAATTGTTATTAAAGATGCAAAAATGCAGTCCTGTGTGGTTTGATGCGCTTGAAAAGCATGGGGTGGGATGTTGGATGGGGGTATAGGGCTGTTATTAGAATACGCCGCATTGGTCAGTCCAATTTCAAAACGCGGCTTTGCGGTTTGAATGGAGGCCGTCTGAAAAACCTTTTGGACGAAACCCCGTTTCACTGATGCCTTTGTTTTCAGACGGCCTTTTATATGGATTGGGATAGAAATATCCAAATTCCCGTCATTTCCGCACGGCGGGACGGCGGGAAACGGAGCGTCCGTTTTTAGAGCCGTTCTAAAAGCCGGTGAACGCTTTATTTAGCAGGCATTTTAAACGCAGCGAGATGCTGTTGTATGGGGCAGAATACCGTCGTTATCGAACGGCCGGTCCGCCCTGAATCAAACAAAAAGAGGGATAAAGATGGCGAAACTGGTTCGGCCGCAAAAAGTCAGCGACCAAGTATTGTCGGTTTTGGAAGAACGCATCGCGGCGGGCATTTACGAAGAAGGCGGCAAAATCCCGCCCGAGCGCACGCTGGCGGAAGACTCGGCGTATCGCGCCCGTCGGTCAGGGTCGCGCTGAACATCCCGAGTTTGCACGGCAGGTTTTGGAAGCGCGGCAGGGCGACGGCTATTACGTTTCCGTCAAACCGCAGCAGGATTTCCTCCAAAGCTGGCAGGAATTGCTCGGCAAACATTCCAACTGGGAAACCGACGTTTTTCGATTTCAGCTGCCACATCGAAGGCTGCATGGCATCGCTGAGCTGCCGAACGGCGCACCGATGCCGATTTGAAACGGATTGATTTTTGGCGGCAAAAAGTTCGAATCCGCCTGCGAAAGCGGGCATCTGGAACACCAAAACCGAAGCCGACGTGAGTTTTCACGCAAACCATCGCCGACGCCGCGCACAACATCCTCTTCAGCCACCTCTCCGGCGGCCTGCTCAAAATGCTCTACCGCCAGACACGCAGCAGCATCATCTACTTCAACCAAAACCGAAGACCTGCGCCCGAAGCTGATTGCCCAACACCGCGCCATCTACGAAGCCATCTTGGAACGCTGCTCTGCCGATGCCGCCGAAGCCGCAAAATACATCTGAACTACGTCGCCAACAGCATCTTGCAAAAACAGGGAATACAAAAGCCGCAACGAACACGCCGACACGCTGGCGCAGAACGATTTGAAGCGGGTGCAGGATTGGTGAAAAGTAAATCCGCATTGACCTTCATCTCCAGTCTTCCCAGGCCGTCTGAAAACTCAGTTTCAGACGGCCTGATATGTATCGGCCCTTCGGTCGGCGCATCCCTGCGGCCTGATAAAGCGGTATGTTTTTGTGGCATAATCCGAAGTTCGAAGCAAACCGTCTGTTTGCATCCGACACACTATTTTTTTCAGACGGCCTGCATACCGCAAAAAGGCCGTCTGAACAGAGAGACGACCGATATGAATCCATTTGCATCCCTCGGCTTGGGCAGCGAAATCGTTTCCGCGCTGACCGAACAAGGTTACGAAACCCCGACCCCCATCCAAACCGCCGCCATCCCCAAAGCACTCGCCGGCCACGACCTCTTGGCCGCCGCCCAAACCGGCACGGGCAAAACCGCTGCCTTTATGTTGCCCGCGTTGAACGGCTCTGGCGCTACGCTACTTCCAGCACCTCGCCCGCGATGCACCCCGTGCGTATGCTCGTGTTGACCCCTGACGCGCGAACTCGCCGACCAAATCGACCAAAACGTGCAGGGCTACATCAAAACCCTGCCGTTGCGGCACACCGTCCTTTTCGGCGGCGTCAACATGGACAAACAAATGCCGACCTGCGCGCCGGCTGCGAAATCGTCGTCGCCACCGTCGGCAGGCTGCTTGACCACGTCAAACAGAAAAACATCAATTTAAACAAAGTCGAAATCGTCGTTCTCGACGAAGCCGACCGCATGCTGGATATGGGTTTCATCGACGACATCCGCAAAATCATGCAGATGCTGCCCAAGCAACGCCAAACCCTGCTCTTTTCCGCAACCCTTCGCGCCCCCCATCCGCAAACTTGCCAAAGACTTCATGAACGCGCCTGAAATCGTCGAAGTCGCCGCGCAAAACACCACCAGCGCCAATGTCGAGCAGCACATCATCGCCGTTGACGCGCTCAAAAACGCAACCTCTTAGAGCGGCTGATTGTCGATTTGCAGATGAACCAAGTCATCGTATTCTGCAAAACCAAACAAAGCGTCGACCAAGTTACCCGCGACCTCGTGCGCCGCAACCTTGCCGCCCAATCCATCCACGGCGACAAATCCCAGCAAAGCCGCCTTTGAAACCCTCAACGCCTTCAAAGAAGGCAGCCTGCGCGTCCTCGTCGCCACCGACGTCGCCGCACGCGGACTGGACATCGCCGAGCTGCCCTTCGTCATCAACTACGAACCGCCGACCCAGCCCGAAGACTACGTCCACCGCATCGGACGCACCGGCAGGGCGGCGCGGACGGCGTCGCCATTTCCCTGATGGACAAAAACCGAGCAAAAATGTTTGAAGCCATCAAGGGAGTTGACTGGCAACGACTTGGCAGTCGAACGCATCGAAGGTTTCGAGCCGCAGTGGTGGGGCGGGCGGATACCGCGTCTCCGAAGAAAGCAGGCTGTCTGAAAGCCGCCGCGAACGTCGGCGCGACAACGCGCGCAAGGCAGGCGAACGCAGCGACAAAACCCCATGCCGATAAAACCGATCCGGGTGCGGCCTGCGGAAAAATCGCCGGACGCAACCGCCGCAGCCGCCGCGAACGCCAGCCGTGCGCACTCTTACAACCGAATTACGGCGCATAAAAAGATTACACGGCATACTGATTAAAAACACGTCCGGAGAAAACGATGCCGTCTGAAGCAATGCCGCAGACCGCCAAACGGCGTACTCGCCGCCGTTGCGTCCAACGTACTGTTTGCCATGCTGTTTCTGTATAGCAGCTGGATGAAGCCGATGAACGGTACCGACGTATTCGCATGGCGCATGGTCGGAATGCTGTTTGCCCCTGTTCGCTCTGGCAAGCCTGACTACAGTTGGCAGGGGCGCGCTGAATTTCGCCCGCCGGATCGGCAAAGACTGGAAACGCTGGCTGCTCGTCATCCTGCCTACGCCGATACTCGCCAGCCAGCTTTTGGCTGTTTGTCTGGTCGCCCGTCAACGGCGAGGCATCAACGTCGCCATGGGTTATTTCCTGTTTCCGCTGGCCATGATGTTGGTAGGCAGAATTTGGTTCAAAGAACGGCTGGGCGGCCCTGCAACGCCTTGCTGTAACACTGGCCTGCGCCGGCGTCGCCTGCCAACTGTGGCGCAACGGCGCATTTTCATGGGCGACGGTGTGGGTGTTCGGCACCCATCCGCTGTATTACCTGCTGCGCCGCAAACTGGGCGTGCCGTCCCTTATCGGCCTGCTCATCGACTTGATTATCATCACCCCTGTATGCTGGTGTATATCGTTTTTCTTTTCCGACAGCTCAGGGCATGATAGCCGCCCAACCGAGTTTGATTGCATTCATCGTTCTGATCGGCATCAACAGCGCGCTAGCGATGTATCTGAACCTTCAGGCCAACAACATGCTGCCGATGGCCGTATTCGGCATGCTGAGTTATCTCGAACCCATTTTACTGTTCGTCATCGCGGTACTCTGGCTGGACGAACCGCTCGAAAACAGCGCCTCGCCGGCTACGGCCTGATTTGGCTGGGCCTGAGCGTGATGATAGCTAACAGTTTAATTAGAATGAAGAAAATAGGCAAAGGCCGTCTGAAAATTTTTCAGACGGCCTTTGTTTATCTGCAAAAATGGAAACAACTGATGAAACCGATAGCAGTATTGCCGAACGCCGTCGTTTCGGGATGATAAATTCGTCGGTTTGATGAACCTAGTATGGGGATTCAATATTATACAGATTTGCTCGAGTGGTGAATTGGAAAAAGGTGGCTACTTGCAATAAAGTAAAATAGGAATGATTTTTATGTTAACAAAATTAAGAAATAAAAATTGAAGACGGAATTTGAAATTGGAGATATCAAACTAGAAGAATTTGGAATTTATTTTTCAAATCAACTGTCCTACTTTCCAGAGGGAATCAACATAATAGAAAAATGGAAATGAAAGATATAATTTGGTTTTTACTGAAATCAGGCAGCGGATGTTGGTAATCTTAAGTTGGAAAACGGGTGAGTACATTATGAAATTCTAAAATGACTTTAGGCTGGAAGATTTGGTGCTGGCAGTGTTGTTGTTTGCCGCATTTATGTGTTTGAGTGTACTGTCTCTTCTTTATCGGGTACACAATTAAAACTGACGCCAGGGCAGGAAGTGCAATGGCAGGTTTGGCGCCCCTTTGATACTGATGGAATCTTTAAAATTGGGATTTCAAATCGATGATTCCGTTACTGGTACTGAAGAATGGGAAAAGCGTAATAGGGATTTGGGGGATTGTGCTTATTCCATTAAAAACAGGGAAACCTATCTGCCAAGGGAGAACCTGTAATAATTGATATTATTTTAAATAATAGTAAACCTTGCTGTATGGAAGCGATGAATAAATCATCATCTAGGGCACAAACATGAAATGGAGGAATCTGGTCTCTGATTTGGCAATGTACTAAATTTGCTGAAAAATCAGGTAGTAATCGTTGGCAGGCTAAAGTGGTTTCGGCAAGTCCTGTGTTGGCTGGCGAAGTAATAGATATTCAAGCGGATGCTCCGTTAGGGCTTAAAGAAATACATGGGGCCGATTATGCATGGATGATTTTGGCGATTTTTCTGGCCGATATATGGTAGCGATATTGGTATTATGGGCTCTTATTTTATGGCGCATAAATCGGCGTAAAAAAACGGATAATGAATTAGTTATTTCATCAATTTTTCTGTTTTTAATTAGTGAGGGTTAGTTATGCAAAAATATACTTTAACGCTTTATATAGCCGCTCCAGGAACTCCCAAGACAAAAGGTGCACCTTCCATTTCAGGCCATGTCTATTACTCAATTAGTGATGGGGAAAAATCACAAGGTTAGGTTTTGCGCCTACTGGATTCCCCTATGTTTCAGCTCTAGGTATCGTTGAAGATGATGAATTTTAATATTTATCAGAATCCTTACTATAAGCGCACGATGGAAATTACTAAAGAACAGTACGAGGCGCTGAAAGCATTTGGATCCCTGAACAGTACGGATTTAATAAAGATTGGTATGCTGCTTTTAGCAAACAGTTGTGTCGATTTCACTTATAGTGCTTTTGCGCCATGCCAAAATCTACGACAAAAAATCTTTGGATTAATCAATGATGAAGGTGCCGTTAAAGTTTTGATAACAGAAAAGCATTCGACAGTATTCCGAATCAGATAATCGATAGCCCGTTGAACACACCTCCCGATAAACGGACGCATCCCATGCCGAAACAGGAGTGGTATCACAAACTAATTTCTGAAAACGAACAAGATACGCAACACGATTTAGCTGCGAATATTGACATTAGCAAAACCCTTAGCCAAAAACGCTTCTGCTGAAGAATTTTGCGAATATGGTTTCGCCGCCCTGCTGTCGGATGACGACGACAAAAATGCATGCAGCTTTTGGACAGTCTGCTGGCTTCCGATATCGGACGCAGCACATCGCAGGAAGCTGCCGCACTGTGATGAACGGCAGGAACAGGAGGAAATTGCGCGGTTAGAACAGATGCAAAGCACGATGCGCCCGCGATGCGGATGACGCGCGGTTAAGGGAAAATATGTAGTTGCCACAGTCGGTTGGCAAATTTAGGAGCGGTTGGAAACGGTTGGTAGGCGGCCGCTTGAAACTTCCCGCGAGGTGTAGGGTGGGGAAACATCTGCCAATATCAAGGGGAAGCTGGTCCGGTTAGACAAATAATAGAACAAAGGCCGTCTGAAAAATTTTTCAGACGGCCTTTGGCGCTTATGGAAGCGGGTTTTCACAAGGCGCGGTCGAAATAGAGCGGTACGCCGCTTTGCGCGCTCATCCGCGCTAAGTAGTCTGCGATTTTTGCCGGCCACCGTACGCCGCGGACGACGGTGAGGTTGCGCAGAATCGGGAAGGTCAGGATGTCTTCCATGCCGATTTCGCCGCCGATGCCGTCCGAACCGGAAGCGGCGAGGGTTTCCAGTTGGGCAAGGTCTCGGTTGAGCCGTTCCAGATATTGTGCGGTTTCGTTTAGGTTGGTTTCTGAAGTTGCCGATGTTTTTTCTTTTTATCAATGAAGTATTGTATCGCTGATTCGGTAGCGAACTCAGGCAGGCTGATTTTGACCAGGCGCGGCTGGGCAAGGCAGTTGTTGTATTCGCCGACTTTGTCGAGCCACGCCCTGCAATTCGGGGCGGACTTCGGTTTTCAGACGGCCTTTGCCAGCCGTTTCGTCGATATAGTGCACGATGTCGAGGCTTTCGCCCATAAACGTGCCGTCGTCTTTTTCCAGAATCGGACTTGTTTGATACCAATCATGCCGATGGGGGTGTCTTCATCGTCATTGGCGAGGATGATAGTTTTCCACTTCTACGCCGCGCAGGCCGAAAAATCATGCGGGCGCGGACGCAGAACGGACAATGGTCGTATATATAAAGCTTCATGTTCGTGCTCCGAATGGGTGGCGGATAGGGCTAACATAGCATTTCAGGCCGTCTGAAACAAGGGCTGCGGACGGCTCGGCGGTATTAGGCCCATTTGATATAGGCTCAATAGATATTATTAATCCTACCCGTTTTTGATACAATATAAAACGACCGACAAACAGTCAATAATCCTTTTCTCAAGGCCGCCGTCTTGCGGCCGGTTTGTTCCGACACCTATCTCAGGGAAGTACCATGAACGGCATCCTCCACACCCGAGCAGTATCGCGCCCGACCTTGAAAATTACTGCGGCTGGTTCGACGGTTATCTTGCAGGGTTGCCCGACAAAGATGCGCGGCTGCTTCAGACAGCCTTGAAACTGGCGGAGCAGCATTATCCCGCCGAAGCGAAGACCGACAGCGGAGAGCCGTTGTTGAGCAATCTGATGGGGCGGCGCAGATGGTCAACGACATGGATTTGCTGCCCGATGCCGTCGCCGCCACCCTCCTTGCCGCTATTTCGGGTTATTGTCCCGACTGGCAGCAGGTTGTTACCGAGCAGTGCAACGCGACCATTTGCGAGCTGGTCAAAGGCGTGGACGAAGTGCAGAAACTCACCCACTTCGCCCGTGTGGACAGCCTCGCCACACCCGAAGAGCGCGCCCAGCAAGCGGAAACCATGCGTAAAAATGCTGTTGGCGATGGTCACCGACATCCGCGTCGTGTTGATCAAGCTCGCCATGCGCACCCGCACCATGCAGTTTCTCAGCGAGGTTCCCTGACAGCCCCTGAAAAACGCGCCAGTCGCCAAAGAAAACCCCTCGACATCTTCGCCCCGCTCGCCAACCGTTTGGGCGTGTGGCAGCTCAAATGGCAGATCGAAGACCTCGGCTTCCGCCATCAAGAACCCGAAAAATACCGCGAAATCGCGCTGCTTTTTGGACGAAAAACGCACCGAACGCCTCGAATACATCGAAAACTTCTCAACATCCTGCGCGGCGAACTCAAAAAATACAACGTCCACTTCGAAGTCGCCGGCCGTCCGAAACACATCTACTCCATTTACAAAAATGGTGAAGAAAAAAACTCAGCTTCGACGGACTCTTTGACATTCGCGCCGTGCGGATTCTGGTTGATACCGTCCCCGAGTGTTACACCACGCTGGGTATCGTCCACAGCCTCTGGCAGCTCTATCCCCGGCGAGTTCGACGACTACATCGCCAACCCCAAAGGCAACGGCTATAAAAAGCTTGCACACCGTCATCGTCGGCCCGGAAGACAAAGGCGTGGAAGTGCAAATCCCGCCTTCGATATGCACCAATTCAACGACTTCGGTGTCGCCGCCCACTGGCGTTACAAAGAGGGCGGCAAGGGCGATTCCGCCTACGAACAAAAATCGCCTGGTTGCGCCAACTCTTGGACTGGCGCGAAAAACATGGCGGAAAGCGGCAAGGAAGACCCTCGCCGCCGCCTTCAAAACCGAGCTTTTCAACGATACGATTTACGTCCTGACCCCGCACGGCAAAGTCCTCTCCCCTGCCCACGGGCGCGACACCCATCGACTTCGCCCGCTCACGCCCCTGCACAGCAGCATCGGCGACCGTTGCCGCGGCGCGAAAGTCGAAGGGCAAATCGTGCCGCTGTCCACCCCGCTTGAAAACGGACAGCGCGTCGAAATCATCACCGCCAAAGAAGGCATCCTTCCGTCAACTGGCTCTATGAAGGCTGGGTCAAATCCAGCAAGGCAATCGGCAAAATCCGCGCCTACATCCGTCAGCAAAACGCCGACACCGTACGCGAAGAAGGCCGCGTCCAACTCGACAAACAGCCTGACAAACTCACGCCCAAGCCCAACCTGTCAGAGCTTGCCGAAAACCTCGGCTACAAAAACTCGACGATCTCTACACTGCCGTCGGACAAGGCGAAATTTCCAACCGCGCTATCCAGAAAGCCTGCGGCATCGCTGAACGAACCGCCGCCCGTACCTGTCAGCGAAACCACCATCGTCAAACAGTCCAAAATCGAGGCGGCAAAAACCGGTGTGTCTCATCGATGGCGAAGACGGCTTGATGACCACGCTTACCAAATGCTGCAAACCCGCACCACCCGACGATATTGTCGGCTTCGTTACCCGCGAACGCGGCATTTTCGCACACCGCAAAACCTGCCCCTCTTTCCAACACCTCGCCGAACAAGCGCCTGAAAAGTGCTGGACGCAAGCTGGGCGGCGTTGCAGGAAGCGACAAGTGTTCGCCGTCGATGTCGAAATCCGCGCCCAAGACCGCTCAGGGCTTTTACGCGACGTATCCGATGCACTTGCCCGCCACAAACTCAACGTTACCGCCGTGCAAACCCAGTCCCGCGACTTGAAGCCAGCACTGAGGTTCACGCTCGAGGTCAAACAGGTCAACGACCTCCCGCGCGTCCTCGCCAGCCTCGGCGACGTCAAAGGCGTGTTGAGCGTAACGAGGTTGTAGCGCGGGCGCAGAATATGAAGAGGCCGTCTGAAAGAATTTTTCAGACGGCCTCTGTTACAAACGGATGCCCGTTATCCAGCCATTCCGGCGAACACTGCTTCCGCTGCCGCCACGGTTTCGTCTATCAGCTCGGGCGTGTGCGCGGCGGAAACGAAGCCCGCTTCGTAGGCGGACGGGCCGAAGGCGACGCCGCGTTCCAGCATACCGTGGAAGAAATGTTTGAAACCGTCGGTATTCGAGCGCGCCATGTCGGCGTAGTTTTTGCGGCACATGGTCGGCAAAAATACAGGGCTGAACATGCCGCCCACGCTGTCGGCGGTAAACGCCACGCCCTGCCTTGGCGGCGGCCGTCTGAAAACCTTTAACCAACTGTTCGGTGCGCGCGGTCAGGTTTTCGTAGAAGCCTTCGCGCCGGATGATTTCCAGTGTTTTTCAGTCCGGCCGCCACGGCCACGGGGTTGCCCGACAAAGTGCCCGCCTGATACACGCCGCCCAACGGGGAGATGCAGGCCATGATGTCTTTGCGCCCGCCGAACGCCGCCAGCGGCATACCGCCGCCGATGACTTTGCCCATCGTGGTCAGGTCGGGTGTGATGCCGTGCAGCGACTGCGCGCCGCCGAGCGCGACGCGGAAGCCGTCATCACTTCGTCGTAAATCAACACCGCACCGTGTTTTTCGGTGAGGAACGCAGGGCGCGGACGAAGTTTTCAGACGGCCTGACCAGATTCATATTGCCTCGCGAACGGTTCGACAATCACGCAGCAATTTCGCCGCCGATTTTTCAAACGTTTCTTCCAATTGGGCGGTGTTGTTGATTCGAGCACCAGCGTGTGCTTGGTGAAACTGGCTGGCACGCCGGCGGAAGACGGGTTGCCGAAAGTGAGCAGGCCGCTGCCGGCTTTGACCAGCAGGCTGTCGGAATGGCCGTGGTAGCAGCCTTCGAACTTGATGATTTTGTCGCGGCCGGTAAAAGCCGCGTGCGAGACGGATGGCTCGACATGGTGGCTTCGGTGCCGGAGCTGACCAGCCGCAGTTGTTCGACACTGGGCACGAGTTCGGCGATTTTTCGGCGATGACGATTTCCGCCTCGGTGGGCGCGCCGAACGACAAGCCGCCCAACGCGGCTTCGCGCACGGCCTCGATAACTTCTGGGATGCGCGTGCCCCACAATCGCAGGCCCCCACGAGCCGACGTAATCGGTGTAGAGCGTGCCGTTTTCGTCCCACGCATACGCGCCTTGGGCTTTTTGATAAAGCGCGGCACGCCGCCGACGCTGCCGAATGCGCGGACGGGGGAGCTTACGCCGCCGGGGATGATGGCTTTGGCTCGGTTGAACAGGGTTTCGTTGCGGTCGGTCATAATCATTCCTTTTTCGAGGCCGTCTGAAAACGCGGTTCCAGCACGGTAAAACGGGATTCAAAATAGGGGATATTCTAACATTTATCGCGTGTTTTTCAGATTGCCTTTGACACTGCGCCGGAACCGTTTGCGCGCGCCGTAAAATTGTTCTGTAAAACAACCACTATGGGCATGTTTTGCCCCGCAGTGTTATAATCCCGCCCCTGTACCGATTATTAAGTATTAAGAAAGATAAAACATGTTACGCGGATTCATTGCTGTTTCGATATTGCCCCGTCGTCGCTGACTTGGGCGCGCACCCTGCCGGATGATATGGATGTTGCCGTTTTAAAACGAATCGACCTGCCTTATGTAGAATTGAGCACCGGCGGTTTTTTCATGGATGAAGGTACTGACGCTGGGCTGGATAGACGGCAACGCCGCCACATCTCAGCTTGCGCGCGGCGTCCGCCTGAGGGACGAAAACGACCGCTTCCTCGTGTTGGGCAAGCTGACCGTGCAGTCGGGCAAACCCGTGGCCGTGAAGGCGCGATGCTGCGGGCGTCATCCGCGAACTTTGGCTGCTGAACGACGACGAAGTGGCCGCGTTCAAAGAAAAAGCCCTCGCGGCGCAGGTCAAAATAAATATAGCGTTCCGCATCGGCGGTTTGTTTTCAGACGGCCAAACGCCATCTGCCCGCAGGCCGTCTGAAAACCGAAAAGCGCAAGGCGTCCGGCCTTGCTTTTTGTTACCGCAGGGGCGTAAAACCATTGCAGACAGTAACAAACTACCATGAAAAAGTATTTATCCGCACCTTCGGCTGCCAAAACGAACGAATACGACAGCGAAAAATGCTCGCCGTACTCGCCGAGGAAAACGGCGGCATCGAACAAGTGACCGAAGCCGACGAAGCCGACATCATCCTCTTTCAACACCTGCTCCGTGCGCGAAAAAGCGCAGGAAAAGTGTTCTCCGACTTAGGCCGCGTGCGCCCGCTCAAAGAAAAATCCCAACCTCATCATCGGCGTTGCCGGCTGCGTCGCCTCCCAAGAAGGCGAAAAACATCATCAAACGCGCGCCTTATGTGGACGTCGTCGTCTCGGCCCGCAAACGCTGCACCGCCTACCCAAAATGATTGTGGATAAAGAAACCAGCGGGCTGTCGCAAGTCGATATTTCCTTCCCCGAAATCGAAAAATTCGACCACCCTGCCGCCCGCCCGCGTCGAAGGCGGCGCAGCATTCGTGTCCATCATGGAAGGCTGTTCCAAATACCGCTCGTTCTGCGTCGTCCCCTACACCCGCGGCGAAGAATTCTCCGCCCGCTGAACGACGTTTTGACCGAAATTGCCAACCTTGCCCAGCAAGGCGTTAAAGAAATCAACCTCTTGGGACAAAACGTCAACGCCTATCGCGGCGAAATGGAAGACGGCGAAATCTGCGACTTTGCCACCCTGCTGCGCATCGTCCACGAAATCCCCCGGCATCGAACGTATGCGCTTTACCACCAGCCACCCGCGCGAGTTTACTGACTCGATTATCGAGTGCTACCGCGACCCGCCCAGCTGGTGTCGCATCTGCACCCTGCCGATTCAAAAGCGGTTCCGACCGTGTATTGAGCGCGATGAAACGCGGCTACACCGCCTTGGAATACAAATCCATCATCCGCAAACTGCGCGCCATCCGCCCCTGACTTGTGTCTGAGCAGCGACTTCATCGTCGGTTTCCCCGGCGAAACTGAGCGCGAGTTCGAGCAAACCCCTGAAGCTGGTGAAAGACATCGCCTTCGATTTGAGCTCTCTGTCTCATTTACAGCCCGCGCCCCGGTACACCCGCCGCCAACCTGCCGGACGACACCCGCACACCGAAAAGTGCGCCGCCTCGAAGCCCTGAACGAAGTCATCGAGCCGAAACCGCCCGCATCAACAAACCATGATAGGGACTGTACAACGCTGTCTGCTGAAGGCATCTCCAAAAAGACCCTGACCAGCTCCAAGCCCGTACCGCCAACAACCGCGTGGTCAACTTCACCGGCACGCCCGATATGATCAACCAAATGATCGATTTGAAATCACCGAAGCCTCAGCACCTCTCCCTGCGCGGGCAAAACCGGTCGAAGCGTAACGGATTGAATTGATGAAGGCCGTCTGAAATTTTCAGACGGCCTTTTCAGCAATGCAGGACGGACGCTTGCTTTGCGGCCCGCCCGCCCGAACAGTGCAACAAAATGGAAAACATATTTTCCGTTATGCCCGCGCGGGTAACACGGCGAGGTAGATTTTTATTTCATCCGCCATATCGCTGATTTTTAACCGTTATCCTATCTTTTTCATGCTCAGCTTTGCGCGTGTCCAACGTCCATGTTCCGGCTGCGCCGAATTGTCGCGCCTTCCCAGTTCCTCTACCCAATCGGCAACATCCTGCCAATAATATCTCAGGGTTCAGGAGCGCAGCCGCTTGAAGGGACGGCCTTTCAGCTTCCTCGGTTTCCGTATTTAAGATAACGGAACGCCGTATTCCGCGCCGTGTTCGAGCAAAATCCAAATGCTGCCTTCGCGCGCATCGGCGTGGCTGTCTTGCGTTCGTATGCCCAACTGACCGCGGCCCGTCCGCCGCCTGGCGATTGTGCGGCGAGCAGCAGGGTGGAAACGGGTTTCCACGAGTGCTTCGGTGGCGACTCAAGCAACGTTCTGCCAGTGCGCCTAGGGTTTGCGCGGCATGAAAAACGGGGCGTTGTGCAGGTTGGCGATGAAGTCGAAAAGGCATGGCGGCATAGTGGTTGAGCACGTTGTCCGCCATTTTTCAAACACGAAGGCGAGGAAAACGGCGTGCTGAGGAAGACGGCGCAATCGGGGCGAATTTCGCCTTGTCCGCGCAAACAGGCCTGCGCTGAGTCGGCAACTAGGCTCCAGGCGGCTGGAGGCGGCGGGCGTCCGTGCCGCTTTGCTGCTGCAAGGTTTGTTTGAGGATTTTGTTGCCGACGGCGGCTTCGGTATCGAAAAGGCGCGGCGGCGGTGATGCGGATGTCGGGGCTTCTACATCGCCACGCCATACCATAAGCTGTGTTGCCGCCGAAACCGAAATGGCTGGCGAGGCAGAAAAAGGTCGTCCTGCCAGAGGCTGCGCACTCTGGAAAAACTCGATTTCGCGTCCTTGATAATCGGGTGCCGCCGCCTTGTTTCAGGGCGGACAAAAAGCAGCGTGGCTTTCGAGGGCGGCGGTTGCGCCGAGGGTGTGGCTGATTTGCGCTGCAACGCCATCAGCGGCGGCAGGATGCCGAACACGTTTTCCAGCGCAGCCAGTTCGGCGGCGCTCGCGCTGGCAGTGCCAATGCCGTGGGGTCTTTGACGGCGGCGATGTTTTCGGGGGCAATAGCGGCGGCGTTTAAGGCGTGGCGGATGACTTGTTCCAACGCCTTACTGTTGCTTTGAACTCAGTCGCTGCCGGTATTGGCGGCGTGTCCGACGAGTTTCGACGACCTGCACAGTCGGGCGGCGTGGCAGAGAGGGGTAGGCGGCGACACCTTCGCCCAAAAATCAGACCGTTGCCGCTGAAGGGCTGATAGCGTTCGGTAAACAAAACCCAAGCTGTGAAAATGCAGCAGGGCTCAGGCGGTTGAGGTTTTCAATGCCGAGGACGAAGGCGCGTTCCACCCCGCCGCGAAAACAATTGTCTGCCTGAATCAGCGCATGGGCGGAGGAGGCGCAGGCGGTTGCCAAACTGAAAAATCTGTCGGTTGCCGCTGCGTTTGCGCAAATCTTCCGCAAGATAGAGCAGGCGTGTTCAATGTCCGTATTGGCGGCGCGGCGGCGGTTTTCGTATTCGGCGATGGCGTAAGAACTCGAACCGATAAAAACCGGCGCGTCATGCCAGCTTTCAGACGACCACCTGGCATCTTCGGCGGCGCGGCGCAAATGTTGTTCGGCAATATCCGCAAAAGCGGCGCTCAGCCGTCGTCGGCAGCGCGGAAATAAAGGCCCGCTGCGGCTGGTTTAAAAACGTATAAGACACCGCATCGGGTCGCTGAAATCCGCCTGCGGATTCAGCAGCGCGGAGGTGCCGCCAGCCGCATCAACCCAGCTCACGCTCCATGCCCCGCGCGGACGAACGCGCCAAATCGCGCACGCACATCATGGCGTTTGCAGCACCATACGGCCGCCTTGCAGCCGCACTCTGGAAAACTATTTTCGTTGCAGCGCGACGCACGTGCAGCGCGTCGAGCGCGAATCGAAATCGATAGGGCTGCCAGCCGCCAGAACACCCGGCGCATCGTCGGTAAAGCCTCGGCGGCAACATCAATCGGTCTTGTTTTGGCTTCTGCAGGAATCAGCTCCACCCCGCTTCCAGCGGCGCGTTCAGCCAAGGTAAAGGTGTAGGACATTTTGCTTTCGTGCCTGGGGTAGGGATGGATGTCACTAGTGTGTGTGTCGACGGCCTGAGCTCCATGGCAGAGGTTTTCCAAAACCGATATAATTTAAATTTCTCATGAAGCATTTTATCATGCCCTATCCGCCTATCTTACTTTTAAGTGCAAACGTCTTGCTCAACTGAGCCATGAAGAAACAGCCCTGTTTGCCAAGGGGTTTGTGCGGTGAAAAACACCGGTGGTAGGCGAATTGTTTTGCGTGCGTGCGAGGTGTCGCGTGCGGCGAAAGGCAGATCGTGCGGATAAAGCTTTCCTGAATTTTTCAGATACCGTTTGACGTCATTTTGAAAAGCTACTACATTTCTGAAAACCAAAAATGATAGGAGAAATGATATGAAATGGTTTCAAACGATTTGAAGTTGTACTACCAATTGCTGAGTGCCAGCAGTCATTGTGGTAGGTAGTCTGTCGGTTTTGTTTGGAGGTACGGTTGGAATTTGCTGCAACGGAAAAGTTGACGGGAGCAGGAGGGGTCAAAGCATAATTCAATTTAGACGTGATATCGCTTGCAAAAGATTCAAAAACCGACCACGTATCATCTTACTAATTATTGAGTTTTATTTGAAAACAGGAATGAATCAAATATTAAGCATTGTGCAGGTTAAGCTCAAATGTGGTTATAAACTGAGCCGAGTTTCTACAAAATTTAGGAGTATTTAATAAAATGAAAAAGGTATTGTTTTCTCTATGGGATTTTTAATGGGCACAGCTTTTTGTTATGCTCAGAAAATACTGCCTGATAGATGTTTGCCCTAAAAGTATGTTAGAAAATATTGGAAGAGATTGACTATGATTGCTTAGATATTCTAGATGGGCGTTTTAGAAAAAGAAATTGATGAAAAATATAAAAATACTGCACCAACGAGTAAAGAAAAAGAATATTGCTTTTACACGCTGGCAGCCTTTTATTTTACCAAGGTGCGTAAAACTTGGGAAGGCGTATCAAAAGATCAACTTTGCTCTGATCCGACAAATGATACTGATCTGAAATCCGCGGCTGATTGGATATTCTGAAAATGTAGAATTGAAATAACGTAGCACATTTGAAAGCATTGGAAACGTTTTAATTCTGTTATTCGCTTATTTTAGAAAGGAAACAAAAGAGGGTCATATGAGATGAGATAAGATATGGGCCTCGTTTTACTGGTGGCGATCACTTTGAACCTCGAAGATGGTTTTAAATATTATTTGTACAAAACCATGATGGCAAATGAATTATACTGATGGTTATGGTGGATATTTAATGTCTAATGCTACAAAGGTGCCAGTGGGTCCAAGCTTATAGCGAAATCAATTTGATGTAGGCCCAAATAATGATGGTCAAAAATTACTGGAAAAGAGTGCTTCTGTAATGCAGTGATAGTAAAGGAAAATCCTTTTATCCGATACAGAAAATGAAACAGTTTCATCGTATATATGTTTCATTCTATGATGTTGATGGAAAAATTATAAAAAGGAATGACTGATGCAGATAGACAGTTTTATAATCAAATCAAGCCTAAATTAGATGCAGCTTTATCTTCTCTCCCAAAGGAATGGAATTGCTCAACGAGAATTATAAAATGCAATTAGATAAAAAGCTTTTAAAGTAGAGGAGGTCATTAGTAATGTTAAAGAAAAGTGAGAGAATAGAAATTTTTAGAATACAGCATGCAAGCAAAAGTTTTTATTGGTTGATATTGGGGAACCAATATGGAGGTAACGTTAATAATGTACTTAAAATTTCCTTTGAGCAAACGGAAAACGATCAAAGGTATAAAAAGTTGATCATGGAAGACTTACCAAAAGTCCTGAGGTGGCTTTGATATGGATGACTTTGAAAAGCTGCATGAATACGCCGTATGGTATCAAAACATTCTGAAGATGCAAAGCGTAGAGATGAAAATATAGAAGAATTACTGCCCCTGACTCGTCAGCAAAACAATCAAAAATCTGCTGAGCTCACATAAAGCAGCAATAATCCAGCCGGACAAAATCCGAGCCCTTATCCAAGGCTTCAAAAACGATGCAGACGGCGACATCGCTGCCAAAGTCTTGGCGGAAAATTCCGATGTGGTGGAAAAACTTGAGCCAGACAGCAAGAGGTGGTGAAAGAGAAATCAACAACAGCAAAGAGAAGTTGTCCAAAATACGCTGCAGATTCAAGAGCGCAGCTATAGCGGTCGTTTATTTGGTTAGATTTAATGACCTTAAATATTATATAGGAGTCTTTGTAAGATTATTTATTTTAGTATCACTAACTTTTATCTGTTGCAGCTTAAAGCAAAGTCTCGGAAGGAACTGAAAATATGATAAATAGTGGACCATATAATATTGATTTTCGCGCTGGAAATGGTAAGATTTACTGCGGTGGCGATACGACAATTCCTGATTTAGCCCAGGGTGTATCATGTCTGACCCAAATTAAAAGGCAAACCTGTTTTACCGCGTCCCCAATGATTGTGAACTTGAATGGGTGGAACATTCTTTTAGGTAAAACTGGCAAATGTAGATATGATTTTGCCATAGTGATTTTCCTTTTAATCCCCTAAGCCCCTATCTTGAAAAATGGAGAAACAGTTAAAGGCAATGGGCTGGCATGTACTGCGTCTGGTCTCAGAAGTAACTTGCATCAATCGAATAAACATGGGTTTAAGATTAGCCAGGAAATGTAGAAGCTGTTTTAATACGTATTAGAAATTTAATTCATTAAAGGAATGGTATATGACTCACAAATGAAACCAGTAATTACAAGCAAAGAAAAATCAAAAGAGACCGAAAGTTCGAGAACAGGTTATCAATGATTATATCCCAAATTTAAGGAAATATAATGGTCATACCGAAAAAGGTAAGGATAATACCATCTTTGAGCTCATTATGGCATGCAAGGCACAATTTTGGTGCGATATGTATATTGATTATGTTATGGAAGACTCGTTTAGCAAGCAAAATGCAAAACAAATGTTAGGTGGATTTTTTCTGCGTGAACAGAGCTGTAAAAGCTAATTATCAAAATAGGGTAAATTGGTATGATGCAAAAAGGTTATGTTCCTCAAAAGGGTCGATCAAATTTTCTTCTTAATCCACAAAAGATAAAGCTAGGACGGTCAATCATACGGGAGTTGTTATTGACGTTGATTTGGAAAAAGGTATTAAGTTTAGTACAATCGAAGGTAATACTAGTGCTAAAACCTGAGATCGTAATGAAACAACAGTTAGGAGAGAAACAATATCGTTTAGACAATAATACAACAAAAGGTATGGTACGCCGATTGGAATCATTGAAATTGATAAACGAATCTCAGGATGTAGAGAAAATAAGCAATCCTCATACAAAATGAGGTTTCTCCAAAAAGAGAAATTACAAAGTTTGATAAATGGCTCACGATACTGATGGCTCATTTGCAGTTAAGGCCTTTACAGAAAGCATTCCTGATGTGGTGGACCCAGGAGCCAAATGCAGAGAGAGGTGAGAAAGAAAGTAATCAACAGCAGCAGGAAGCTGCAAAATACGCCGTAGATCTGCGTGAAGAGCGTAGCTATGGCGGTCGCTCGTTCTGGTTGAATAATCTAAAACAGGTTTAGCGAATGCAGATAAAAAGCATCTCCATTCTTTTTCATGATGACGAAATTTGACGGATGATAACGAAATCGATGCGCAAGTAATCTCTATTAGAAACTGCCGAAGCTCGTAGCGCAATTTAAGCAGAATAGTAGTCATATTGTCCGAAGTCTTCAGGAAAAATTGGATAAATCTCTTTTGTGATCAGCGCGAAATGATTACGGACATGGTTAGGAACGAGGTAATGCGAGAGATGTCGGTTTCAGTTGCGGGATATGTTAGAGACATGAAAATGCCTGCAACCAAAGTAATAAATCATGTGAGGAATTTAATTCTTTATCTGAACAAAGTTAATGAGGAAAACAAAAATATCTTCTCGATTGGTTTTGATCAGTCTATTTTCTATGGGCGACAGTGATTATTGGCGGATTGGTACTGCTTTTTCTTTTACTCATGCTGATTGAGCAAAAAGGCAGGGTGATGCGGATATGGTCGGCCGCATCAACCGTGCCAATCATTGTGCGAGTGTGGTGATGAGCTGTAAAGCTAAAACAGGTAAAAGCGTTGAAAATGGCTATCGGGTTATTCAGCACAGATAACGTAAAACCTTTCAGTATATCCTAAAAGAAGTTTTCACCATCATGAAAACTTACCACTTTTTCATCAGTATAGAACTACTATTAAAAATTCTAAATACAAGTTTTTCAGATTTATTTTGCGAATCAGAAAATTGACTTGATTCGCAAACTGCTTTGTCATTTATTCATGATTGACAAACTTTTTGAGTGAGACAACCTGTAAAAATTCTCAAAATCTGACCGTTCTTTGAGCCTGTAGTAACTGTATACCCAATGGAGTTAAAAATACCGTCACTATTGGTTTTCTGAAGCAAGTTGAAACTGTTATAGTTTTATATCAAAAGGCTGTCCGAAATTTCAAAACATAATTCGGACAGCCTTTTATAGTTTTGACACCGTTTTTAAAACCGCACCTGCGTTTGTAACTGCCTGCGGTAAAACCAGCACGGCGGCGGTCAGTCGGCGGCGGAGAAGGCGGACAGCAGGATGAGGTAGCGGCCGATTCCGTCCAGTCCGCTGCGCTGAGCAGCAGTTCTGAAAAGTCTTCGCTCCCGGGCGCCATCGGGGAAATCAAGTGAGTTGCTGCATGCGGTTTCGGGCATGACGCGGGCGGGACCATAATGCCGCTGATTGCCGCCATCGGGATGATGCTGCCGCCGCCGAGGACGACGGCGTGTTCGGTGGATTTGGCGCAGACGCTGATTAGAAGCGCGTGGCCGAGTGCGGCGGCGCTGACGGCGGCGGACAGCAGCGCGTAGGGAACAAGGCTGCCGTTGAGTATGAGGGCGGGCACGCCGATTTCGCAGAAGGTAGCGGCCGAGCAGCAGCATTCCGGCAAATTGGAGCTGGTTAATCAGGAAATAGGGGGATGAGTTTGGCGGCAATCGGCGCCGGACGCGAGGCGCGGGCGAGACGCAGACGGGTGAGTGGTGTTGGTTTGGCGTTCCAGCGCGCATGACGTTCGGACAGCGGTACTGCATGATGAAAACTACCGGAAAAATCAGCCATGCGGGTACGCTGCTGCGCTGTACGGCGTTGGGTTTTTCCACTCGTGCCGCTGCCTGCGCTCAGATAGTGTTCTTCCAGCATTTTGTTATCTAAAAAGCTGCGCACGGCGGCGAATTGTTCGTCGTTTTTTTCATCGACTTTTTTCTGGATGTCTTTGCGGATGGAGCGGGGCAATTTTTTATTGTCGATTTTGATGCCGTCGTTGTTGTCGAAATAGGCGTCCAGCCGCGTTTGTGTGTAGTGCTGCTGCAAAACGCCTTTAACCGCCGCCAGCCATGAAGGCTCGGTATCCGGCGGTACATAGATTTGCAAGGCTTTGTTGTCGGTGATTTTGTCGGAAGCGGGGTTCGGGTTATGCAGCACCAGTTGGAAACGCTTGTCATGCAGGCCGTTTTGCGCGTCGGTCAGTTTTTCAGACGGCATCCGCGTAACATGAATCTGCTCTTTTTCCAGCGCGGCGGCCAGCGCGGTATTGACGCTGTCGTCTGCCGCGCCGACCAGCGCGATGCGGCTGTCGGTGTGCGGGTCTTGGTCGCGGCTCAGCGCCAACGACATAATCAGCATGAAGGCGATGGGCATCACAAACAACACGGCCAAACCGTGCAGGTCGCGGCAGAGCAGTTTGAGTTCTTTGAGGAGGGAGGAAGTCGTCATTGTGGGTTTTGCTTATCTGTTGCTGGCTCGTCTTTGCGCAGGAAATCAAGGTAAAACGTTTCCAGCGAACCGTGTCCCTGCTGGAAGTAGCGGATTTGCGCGCCGCTTTGTTGCAGGGCGGCGTAAACGGCGGCGGCATCGTGCGCCGTTTCCATCATGCCGCGGCTGTCTACTTGCTTTGCACCCAAAGCGGTCAGCGTCTGAGGCGGCAGCGGCGGTTCGACGGTAAAGCGCACGACACCGGTTTGCGTGCTTAAAAGCTCGTCCAAACCGCCGTGGTACACCAGCTTGCCGTGTTGCAGCAGCGCAATTTTGCCGCAAAGCTGCTCGATTTCCGACAGATAGTGCGAGGTGTAAACCACGGTTACCCCCTGCCGTGTCAAATCCGCCACGCTGTCGAGGATAAAGCGGCGCGACTGCGGGTCGATGCCGACCGTGATTTCGTCGAGGAACACCAGTTGCGGCGTGTTAATCAGGCCGATGGCAAAATTCAGACGACGTTTAAGCCCGCCCGAAAGATGCTTTGCCGCTTTGTTTTTGTGGGCGGTCAGGTCGGTCTGTTCCAACAGCGCATTCAGACGGCCTTTGTCGCGCACTTTGTAAAGCGAGGCGAAAAACAGCAGGTTGTCCCACACCGAAAGCTGCGGATAAAACGCAAAATCCTGCGGCACCAAACCGATTTTCTGCCGCTCGCTGCGGCTTAACAGGCGCAACGGCTTGCCGTCAAACAAAATTTCGCCCTGCCGTACTTCCTGCAAGCCGGCCAAAAGCGACATCAGCGTCGTTTTCCCCGCACCGTTGTGGCCGAGCAGCCCTAAACATTCGCCGTCGGCAATGTCGAACGACACATCGTCCAGAGCGGCAGTTTCGGCCTTTGGGATAACGGTGGGAGAGGGATTGATTTGAATCATGGTTTCAGACGGCCTTAGTATGGGTGGAGCATAGTGAAATCGCTACGGCATCGGTCACCTGTGCGCAAACGTTTACAGAAAATTTATCGATACCGCATGATTCCCCATTATTTCAACAATCCCCGCCACAACGCTTCTTCATCATCCGCAATCTTGCGCAAAAATGCGGCGATTTCGCGGCAGCCGTTTTCGGACGGCTTTTTGCACTGCTTCACGCACATCGCTGCAAACTGCCGCCATTGGTCGCCGATGGCGGTCATTTGTTCCGAGGCCAGTCTGAAACGCGGGGTTGTCGCAGATACGGGCGGCCTGTTCGAGGAAATAGGCGTAGATATAGCGGAAACCCGCGCCGCCGGTGCTGATTTCTTCCTGCATCCGCACGAGATGGCCGAGGAACAGCTGCATTTGTACCGTTTTGGCGGGCAGGGCTTCGATGTTTTTTTGCCAACGTGCGGATGCCTTTTTACGCCGACGAAAACGGGCGGGAGCATTTGTTTGGCGTTTTTGCGTATGGCTTTGCGGATGATGGTGGGTAAGTCGGCCTACTCTCTTTTCAGACGGCCTGTCGTTTTCTAGCGTGTACATCATGCCTTTGGCGGCCAATACGCCTTTGGCGAAACGCGCCCGCTGCAAATCTTCGGCGGCGCAGCGCTGTACCGTTTCAAAACACGGGGTCGCTGATAAGGTAGTCGTCGCTCGTCTTTGCCGTACACCAAGAGATTGTGCGCGTTGAAATGGAAACGCATTTGCGGCGGGAACATAGGCAGCCAGAATACGGAGGTCTGCAAACCCGCCAGTTTGCCCTGATGAAAGCGCGGCATCCAGCGCGTCTTGTCCTTTTGAGCGTCTGGAAAATTTGCGGGCGGACAATTTCAGCCCCAATGCCTTGCAGGTGTTTTTGATGATGCCGCGCGGTGCGATGCGGTAGAAACCAGCGGCATGCCGCCCAGTTTGACGACGGGTAGCCAGACAAAAGGTCAGCGCATGGGCGATGCCGAAAATCATGGCTTCGTCCAAGTCGTGGCCGTGGTATTTGAGCAGCGTGGACATTACGCCGCTTTCAGTGGGCGGTATGTTGGTGTGGGAATTCGGTCATGGGGGTATCAATCGGGTGTCTGTTTAGAGTAATTTATAGTGGGTTCATTTAAACCAGTACGGCGTTACCCTCGCCTTAGCTCAAAGAGAACGATCTCTGCGGTGCTGAAGCACCAGGTGAATCGGTTTCGTACTATCTGTACTGTCTGCGGCTTCGTTGCCTTGTCCTGATTTAAACTGAGCCCACTATAGATGATTAGGCGGCTGCGTTTCAAACATAGATGAGGTCGTCTGAAAAACAAATCAGGGGCAGCTTGCCGCCATCAGTAAGGGCCGGTTCGCCTTAATCCGCGTCCGTCCGTTTCAATTCGTCTATGCTGATTTGCAGCGCGTCGGCGTATTTTTGCAGGGTTTTGTCGGGCAGCTTGGCGAAGATTTCGGGACGCAGGTGGCGGCGGAGCGCCATTTCCATATGCCTCGCGGCCATTGCCAAACCGGCTTGCGCGGCGGAAGCGGAAACATATGGTAATACAGCGGCGAATATTCGCCCTGTGCCACTGCTTCGCGGGCGGCGCGGGTTTGTTCGTCGAGTTCGGCGACCGCCATTTCGGTGGCGTAGGGCTTCGTCCCGCCAGCCGCTGCTGGTACCGGCTTCGTAACGCCCGTCGCGTGCCGTAAATGACTTTCAGATGTCCGTGGTAGCTTGCTGTCATCTTGTGGGATGTCTTTGATTTGCATAGTTTCAGACGACTTTTTCAGTTTGCTATACTCGCTTCCAAAAAGCATGAAACAAGTTGAGAAACGCCCGCTTTCGGGAACGTAGCACAAAACTTTTGACCGCGCCCAATGGGAAAGTGCGACAAATTCCTCAAGGGCATGATGTAAATCGATGCGGAGCCGGTGTTGCCTTTGGTGTAGAGGTTGGTAAACCATTTTCCTGCGGATGTCGAAGCCGATGTTTTTCAGGCCGTCTGAGCAGACGGTCGCGGAAAAAGTGCCGGAAGAATAGTGGGCAGGAACCAGTCGATTTCGTCGGCGCGGATGCCGTGTTTGGCGGCGATTTGCACGGAGCGGTTTTTCCACCGTGTAGCGGACGATGTTTTCGTTCATTGTTTTACGTCCTGCTTGACCGCCATCAGGCTGTGGCGGCGGCTGTATTCGGGTCGGCGTGTTTCAGCCTTCGAACACGCCGTCACGGAATTCTGCGCCGGCATACAGCGCAGGGCGGCATTTTCGTTGGCGTAGGGAGAGCAGCTCTATCCAGCGGATTTTCAGGCTGAGGCCGTCTGAATTGGGGCGGTCGGACAAGCATGCCGCGCCTGCACCATCCGACAGCATCCAGCGTGCAAGAAGTCTTTTCAAAACCGATTTCTGGGAGGCGTTTTCCAGCTTTTATGGTCGGTTTTCGTGTTGGAACACTTCGCCGCGCATCACCGCCGAAGCGTTTTCGACGCAGCGGCGACGGCGTGGTACTGTTCGCCGGTGCGGACGGCGTCTGAGGCGTGTTTCATCGCCGCCATGCCTGCCGCACACACGCCCGCCATGCTCAACACTTCACAGGAGGGCATATCTGTAAGGTCGTGTACCATCACTGCGTGCCCCGGGCATGGTCTGGTCGGGATAGGACGTAGCGCAGGACAGGCTGGGGATGTCTTCGCTCGATGCCTTGTGCGAACAGCCGGCGGACTGCTTCGGCGGCAAGTTCCGGCATTGAGTATGCGTGGCGCGGCGGCTGTCGGGGGTCTATGGCGTAATCGCCGTGCTTTGATCACCATTGAACGCAAAATCCTGCGCCGAACGCGCGAGGGCAGCTCGCCCGCCATGCCGAGTACGGCTTCTATCGCATCATTGCCGACGGGCGTGTTGGGCAGGAAGGCGGCGGTACGGTTGAGGTAAACGCTTTTTGAGTGTGTTATTTGGAATCGCGGTTCTTTGTTATAGTGGCGAAACAAAATAGGGATATTACGGCGCTATTTTGTCTCACTATGATAAGTGGTCAGTTGATAAAACCGCGCCGCGCAATCGCAGCTTGCGGTGAGCGGGATGCCGTGCTTCGGCATGCGCCGTTAACGCATCCACCAGCATTCGGGCGATGCCCTGATTGCGGAAATTGGGCGAGCTTCTCGGCATGGTCCACGTCCCAGTCCTGCCAGTTCGGTATAACTGATGTAGCCTGGCTTTCTGGGCCGTTGATGTCGACTTTGGCGGCGGCGTTCGGGGTAAGTGGATCACTTTGGGCATGGAGTGCTTCCTGTATTTGAGGCCGTCTGAAAAGCAAGACTGTCGTCGGCCGTTGCTGTAAAACATTTTGGTCGTTTTCAGACGGCCTCGCCAACGTCGGCTGCGGCTCCCGGCGTCAAGCCTAACCGCTTTAGCGAGTGCCGAAGCTGTCAGCATCTGCGCCGAACCAGCCCCAATAAAATGCGGTGGTGCTTGATTTTTCCGCCTTCCAGTCGCACTTCACCAAAATATCCACCTGATCGCCGTCGGGCGTTTGGCGCGGGTATTCCCACACCAGCGTATCGCCCGCAACGAAATAGCGGCCGTCCTGATACCAGCGCACCAAATCGTTGGGACGGCGGCGCGTACCTTCCCAAAAACGCAGGATTTCGGCCTTGCCGCACAGGGATGCCGCTGTTGGTATTCATAATCGCAGGGCACCAGCGGGCTTTCAAATACGGCGTCGCCGGCATCTAGCGCAACTAGCGCGTCGGTGTCGCGGTTTTTGGCATATTCGTGCCAGTCGCGGTAAATGCGTTCAAAATCGTTCATATACAGTCTCCTTACAGGTTGCCGCCCGCAATCCGATTCATCCGCCGGAAGGTTGGCCGTAATAATCCGCCAGTTTTTTCAGACGGCCTTTGAGCAGCGGATGCAGCAGTTTTTTTACCAATAGCGCTTACCGGTACCAACACCAGAATCATCACCAGCAGAAACAGGATATAAAAACACAGCAGGGCGCGGCGCAGCAGGGGGATACACGTCCGGCGGCCATCAGCAGCCTGCCGTTCTACAGGAAAAGCTGCGTCCGGCGGCTTTTTCGCTGAAAATCAGTTTTTCGTTCACCTTGGCCGCGCCCATGTTCTGAAACAGGGTTTCGTCCAAGGGTTTGTTTTGCAACAGGGTATCCCGCATTTTCGCGCCGAAGCGCGCCGCATCGGCTCAGCTCCGTCTGCGATGCCGGCGGAGGGCAGGCGCGGAAGTATTGTCATGCCCGACAGCAGCCATGCGGAGTGGTGATGAAGCTGGCGGCGTTGCTGCACGCGTCGATTTTGACGATGTGCCGATGAGTTTCGCGCCGTTTTGTGCCAAAAAGCGACTCATTTTTTCCTGCGCACCCAACCACATATTGCGGCAGCCGATAAGCGTTACCACGGGTTTGCCGTTGAGCAGGCGGCGGGTTTCTTCCCGTTGCAGGAAAGGGTAATCGGCTGCGCGGGCGAGGAACCAGACGGTAGGGCGATAACCACGGCGTCGTAATCGTCGGCGGGAATGGCGGGCGGCAGAATCGGCGCGGGCTCTGGTGGACGGTTTCGGGAAAGGTGCTGAAAAACCGCCAAAACGACCACGTGAAACGGATACGGCTCTTGCGGCTCAAGGTTCCACATCAATCCACATGGACGCCGCACTGCTGCAAAGGCTCGGCGAAATTCTGCGCCAATCTGCTAATTGTCCGGTCTGCGAGTAATACACCAGCAGCACTTTTTCACGTCGCTTCCCATTAGTGTATTATCACAAAAATTATCTCGATGAATCTGCTATTACAGCTTTTTCTGTAAAATTATTTAAAAGAACAATAAGGTAAGGCGGATAAAACGGAGGCCGTCTGAAAGGGTTTAACCGGCGTGAAAACGACTTTCAGACGGCCTCTCCTTCATCATTCGACAGGCTTGCTGCGAAACCTTGTGGTCGCAAAGATGTATAAGGAAATCGCCGAATAAAAATAGCGGCACACCATCCGACGGATACAAAAGGGCAGGCCTGACGGGATTTTCGGCAACAGCCCTTTCTCTCCGCAGGGGAAGGGCAAGATTGCGTTGCGGTGAAAAAGGCCGTCTGAAATCCGTCGCTGCTCGCGGCCTGCATTTGTCGGGTATAAATGCCCGATTAACTCGCCCAAACTCGACCTGTTTCTGAGTTTTCTGACAATCAGCCTTCCACGCATCAAAGGAGAGGGGAGGCAAGCAGGCCGTCAAGCCGGTTTTTCGAGGACTGGACGGCCCAGACTTTCGGGAAGCTCGGTCGGATGGCGGCGCTTTACAAAAGCTTTCTGGGCGAAATCGTCCAGCGGTTTGCGCTGGTTTGCACTCTCTGAACTGCATCACGGTTTTGTCGCCCTGTTTTTCGTCCAACTCGATTTTTGCTGCACCACGCTGTCGCCGCTGATAACGACGTGATTGAAAATCGCGGGTAGCGCGCGGTTTCGGCGTCAAATGCAGCGTCCATTGCTTTTCAGTGCCGGAGAGGGCGAGGTTGAAATTGTTTTTCCAAACCTTGCGTGTGCCGCCGAGCAGGTCGAGGAAGAGCTTGATTTGCTGACTTTGGTCCGACCTTTCGCCTTGGCTGGGGAGTTGGTCCATGCGCTGCCGTTCCACTGCATGATGCCGTCTGAGCGCACGCGCAGGGTGGTTTCAAACGGTTTCTGCATCTGCCACAACAAGCTTTTTCGGGATAGGACGAATTTCCGCCCGTAACTCATCGGTTTGCTCAGGGATCAACTCGCCGCTGCTGGGTAAACGCGCCCTGTACGTTGGACGGTTTTTGCAGGGTTTGGGCGAGTTCGGCGGTGGAAAAACGCCCACAAGGCAGGGCTGGCGAGGGTGAGAAGGGCGGCGGCGATGGTTTTTGTCATCTTCAATTTCCTTTGAATGTTCTCGATGTCGGGTTTGTGCCGGTGTTCGGACGGCCTGAAAAGTCTGATGTCTTTTCACGGCTTCCAGCCAACTGTCGGGCGTTTGAAACCGCATCAGGCCGCTCTGAAAGCGAAACGGCGGCTTGGGTGGTCGAAGCGCGGCTGAGCTTTTCGTTGGTTTCCTGCATCATAAATCGGTGTCGATACGCAGGCAGCTTGACTTTCGACGATCCCGTATCGACGCGGATTTTTGACCGAACGGGCGGGGCGGATGTATTTGAGGTTCATCTGCACAATCGGCCAACTATATCCCCTGCCGCGCCATTTCATTGTAGTCGTAGCCGATGGCGGAGCACAAAAAGGCGCAGCGGGCGGTTTCAGGTATTCGCACTAGTTGCCGTGCCAGACGATGTGCACTGGCGTCCACGTCGAAAACTGGACTTTCGATTTCAAAGCTGTGGCGCAGTAGATGTGTTTTTCATGAGGGTTCCCTCAGGAGTGGAAAGGCCGAGGGCGGATGATACCGGTTTTCAGACGGCCTTTCTACCCCAAAAACTGGCAAAAATTAAAACCATTGCAGCTGGATTTTGCGCGCATTCTTGCGCCAGGATGTCGGCGAAGCCCTGCATGGCGGCGGTAACGGCGGGTTTCGCGGTTGCCGCGTTTCCAGTCGGAAGTGTCGGTGAAGCGGCGCAGTTTCAATGTAGTGGCCGCCGTTTTGCTTGACGCAAAACAGCGTGTTCACCTGAGTTTTCAAGAGTGCCGCTAAGAGCCATGCGTTTATGCGGGATAGGGCGGTATGGACCTAGAAATGGATGTCGGCGAGTCTTTTCGCCGCGCACGTACGCGGTCGGCGGCAATGGCGTATCCATCTCGCCGTCTTCGATGCGGCGGTTCAGCCCATCATCAGGGTGGATCCATCTGTGACCTGAATCAGGCGGATGTGTTCCGCGCCAGCTTTGCAAGGCTTCGTTGAACGCCTGCGCGTGTTTGCTGTGTACCAATACATTGAGCCTGAAGCCTTTATGGTGCGACACCAGCGCGGCGACTTCAGTGTTGCTCAAGGGGGAGCAGGCGACAAATCTCGCCCGCGTACCGAATTGCTCACTTGCGCATAAACGCCGTCCGGGTCTTCAGGTACCAAATCTTCATAACGGATTTTTGCCGCCACACTGCAAATCGGTCGCATACCGCCTCGCCCGAACGCGATAAATTGTTTGAATACGCCGTGTTTCGGCAAAACGGTATCAGGAAGCCGCCGTCTGAAGACGGGTTTGATACCGCAGGATATGGCGGCGCGGGCGCGCGCGGTGACGTAGAAAATACAGCACTACAAAACCAGATGCACGGCCTCATCAGGAAGGCAGGGCGATAGCGCACCATCAGCGTGGCTGTGGGCGAGAAACAGGCGGCTGCCGCGTCCAGCTGCGCCGCCCAGTGGTTTTGCGTGTTGTCGGTCATGGTTTCAGACGACCTTTCCCGAATAGAGGCCCAAGCGCCGCCGCAACATCCCTAAAACAGCCGCGTGTGCATTTTGCTGATGCGCACGTTGTCGGCGAAGCGTTGAGTGGGACACGCCGTCGGCGGCGTATTGTACGGCGTTTTAATCCAAATAGGCTTGACGCGCGCCAGTATAGGCGGATGAGGATTTCCGTGTCGAAATTATGCGGTCGCCCACGGTTTTCTTCGCGGACGACCGAAAGCGCGGGGGCGAGCGGGCATAGGCGGAAGCCGCACATTCCGTCTTTTGATGTCGCAAGACCAAGTGTGCAGCATGTTCCAGAAATCGGTAATTTTGCGGTCCTAGCAGCCGCGCTTTGGGCGCGTCGCCGCCGTGCTGCGGCCAGCCGCAGTACGACGCTGGGGGTTTTATTCCGCCGCCGCCAAGAGTTTGGGCGCTGTCGTCCAGATGGTGCTGCCCGTCGGCATCGACCTGCAAAAACATGGCTGTAGCCGTTTTCTCCGGCGTATTTCAAAACTGGAGCGGACTGCCGCGCCTTTGCCGCCGCTGATGGGGCGGTAGAGGACGCGGATGCCGTCTGAAACCAACGCCTGCAATACGGGTTTGCATTCTTCGCGGCGAACTGTCGTCCATCAAATCAATACGTCCAAACCGAAGCCGTGCATGGTCAAAGGATGCGCGCAGGCGATGGTGGCGGGGTGGTTATGATGGGGATTAACACTAGGGTTTTCATGGGGACACGTTTTCAGACGACCTTTCGCAACGCAAGATGCTGTGTCCGCGTCCGATGCCGTGCTGAAATTTCCGCCATTTCAATCCGGCGTTTTCAACGCGCAGCGTATCAGGTCTTTCGGAATGGAAGATTTTGCTGCTGCCGCTGGCGCGGCGGGTGAAAATACAGCAGGCTGGCCGCGGTCAGGCCAGTAAGAGCGGCGGTTTCGTATTGCCGCCTCGTTCCAGCAGGGGTTCCGCTGATGTAGAGGCTGGTGCGGCTGCGCGCACGGCGGAAGCGGCGCGGCGCAGTGATGCCGGTGACTTGTTCTTCGCTGAAACGGTCTAAAACTACACGCTCATCCAAATCGCGTCGAAGCCTGTCGGGAAGGGACCTTCAGTCGAGCAGGTTAGCGGGGTGGAGCATGGATGCGTTCCGGCGCCGGTTTTGCCTTCTGGTCGCTTCGCGCGCATCATGAGCGATTTGTTGCGGCAAACCGGCGATGGTGATCACTTCGACGGCGTTGTAGCCGACGCATTTCCGCTTAGCGGCCGGTGCTGCGCCGACGTCGAGCAACTTTTTAACCGGTTTGGCGAACACGGTTTTCAAAGGCTTCGGCAAAGGAATTGGTCGGAATCACAGCAGCCGAAGGCGAAACCATTTTTCCTGCGCGACGCCCGGCAGCGAGACAGGCCTTCGTAAATCGGTGTCGCCAGCCGCCGAAAACTCTCAGCCCTTTCGGTTTTGCCGTTTGCGTCCAAGTCAAACATGCCTTTGGTATGAGATTTCCCGCGTGAAATCGTATGTTCACGCGCGCCATTTTGTCTTTCAGTAAAATCCAGCCCGCTTTGCTGATGAAATAGCAGTTGTTGCGGGTGATGCACCGTGCCGACGAGAGAGCGAGGGCTTCAAGCGCTGTGCTTGCGCGGCGTAACCGCTGATTTGCGCTTTCTCGGCGATTTCGGCTTGAGTAAAGGCCGTCTGAATGGTCGTTCAGCAAACCCAAAACGCCGAATTTTCACCACCAGGCGGGATACGCGGAACACAATCGGCGCAAAGGCGATTTCCTGCGCTAAACGCTGCGCTTCGCCTGCGGACTGGTGCTCGGAATAACGTTGTGCTAGTGCTGGAAAAAGCTGCACATTTTCTATCTTTTCATTTGATTATGGGTTTGTTATTAGGTTTGAGCGGGATTGTCCCTGATTTGCAGGTTCCTCCTTCCCGCAGAAGAGGGCGGAAACCTCAAAAAGCATTTTCGGACGACCTCGAACACAATCCGACCCGATGCGCACGGATTGTCGCCGTTGCTGACTTTAAAAGCTCAATTTGTTTTGGCTTCCATCATGATTTCAGCTCCACCGACACTTCGCCGCGCGGACGGACGAACTGCTGGTATTTCAGGTTTTCCACGCGGACGACGCTGCCTGCCCCACGGATGACGCGCCGCCAGATCGCGCACGCATTGCAGCTCGACTACGCGGGCACGAGCGGGAAGGTGGCGAAATGGCCGCCGAAATAGACCAAATCGAGCGGGACGCGGTGGTGAAGGTTTCGGCTGGCGGTTTCTTCTTCAGATGATGTTTTTGACCAAACGGGCGATGTTTTGGGCGACGGTAAAGGCCGTCTGAAAATCGGCGGCGGCGATTTTAGCCTGAGCGTTGCGCGGCAGGCTGTCGGCGAAACGCCAGTAACGGGGCAGGGCGATGGTGTCCTGCGTGGCGGCGAGGTGGCGTTTGACGCGTCGGCAGCAGCGGCTCTGCCTTGGTCGCGCAGGGCGGCGATACCGTCCGCGTCTCAGCGCCGCCCATATGGCGATGCGCTGATGTTGCGGATGGCGGCCGCAATGGGCGTCGGCGATCCACGGATGCCGTAAAGTTCGTGTTCGATTTTGGGTCAGCGACACGCGTTTGTCCTCGAATTTGATGATGCGGTCTTGGCGGCCGAGCAGCAGGGAAACAGATGCTGCGGCTCGATTAAATCGGCGGTCTGGCGGCGTTCGGGCGACAGCGAAGATGCCCACAATGCGCCTTCTTTCGTTCTGCCCGATTTCCACGCCTTGAAAGGTTGCCATTCTCGCGTTCACGACGCGACGCAATCACGCCGGTTTCGGTGCTGCCGTACACTTCAAACGGGCGGACGGCAGCCTGTTGCAGCAAATCCGCCGTAGCTTCGGGCAGCGCGCCGCCAGCCGACACGATGCCCGCGATTTTATGGCCGATGCTCACTGCGCAGTTGCGGTTTTCACGCAAGCGGTTGAGTACCGCCGGACTGGCAATCCACCACTTTTTCACTGCGCCGCCGTGCTTGCGAGCAGGTTTTCCGGATAAAACCGCCTGCCGCCGCTCCATGGGCCAGCCCATTGTCAGCGCCAGCGCGAAACGGAAAGGTGAAGCCGTAAAGGTGTTGCGGAATAACGCTGCCGATAACCGTTTCCCCGCCGCGTCCGAATGGCAGCGCGTCCGCCAGCATCAAGGCTTCGCCCGCATCTGCGCGGCGGTTTTCCTCACCTGCGCTCGCCGCTGGAACCCGACGTTTTCAGCCACGCCTCGGCATGGTCGGGAATCAGATGGTTTTCAGGGCGGGGGCGAGTTTCAGGCGATGTGTGTGCAGCAAAATCGGGCAGGTGCATACAGGGTGGGTTGGGTTGCACATTCAACGGCTGGTCCCGGATCATCGCGTTGTTCGGTTTGACTGCCCAACACTTTGCAAATCTTCGGAATCCGTCAAAAACACATCCGCCGTCCACCCCAGTCAAATTGTCCCGCGCCAGATTCGGCAGCAGACACCCGCCCGCCCGAATGCCACACCGCCAACACGGCGCAGGGCAAAACAGCGCAGCATCGTCAAACCACAACGCGGCAGTTTGCGCGTTTGCCGTTTTTCAGACGACCTGACAGCCGGAAAACATCACGGTTGAAATCTGCACGCGTCCAATTCGGATGAGTGGCGATAAGGTCTTGTTGGGGGGCAGATCGGCGGATAGGATTTGGGTTAGGTGCATGGGTTTGGGGTCCTATGGACAATCAAATTCCTCAATATCAAAACGTAAATCAAGACTTTTTATGGAGTAAAGTTAAGATATTCGTGCTGCAATTCTGACATTTAATTTAGGACAAAAAGTAACTTTTTGAAGCTTCTTTAGTTTCACTTTGGCAATGCTTTCATACTCCGTAAAAGCGAATAGTTTATTTTGAATGTCAAATTCATCTAAAGGCTGGATGGGTGGTATTGAGTTAGTAAAATATTTACCTGTGGTTTTTATTATTTTAATAGATTGCACCTCCGTTCTTGGGATTTCTTATCTCAGATAGTAATGCCTCAATAGCTAAGCTTTCTTTTATTTCTTCTTCAATTCAGGAAGTTTTGTAGTCAAAGGCTAGGGAGATTTACTATAGAACTGACGTTGTTCTTAAGTTTATGTTCCTTTTCAACGTCTCTAATATTGCATTTAGATAATTCTTCTTGGATTTTCAGAACTTCATGATATTTCATATCTTTTGAATAAGATAAATAGCGTAAACCGCTAATATCAAAAGAAATAGGTTGTGTGCCCTCTTCTTGAATCAATACAACGGGTTTTGTCAAATGCTTGTCTAACTCCCAATTCAAATAATACATTTGGGTCTCTCGTGCTCAGTCACAAATAGCAACAGGAGCATCAGTCATTTTCTTACATGTCCAATTGAATGAGATTTGCTGCTTTTACTTCATCTGCTCTTGAAGCAGTATAGCAGCTCTGCACGAGCTGGGTTTAATGATATTGTTATACACATGAGAAAAATGTCCTGCAGGATGAGCACTAACATCCGATATAGGCATACAATTGCAAAACAAATGAGGTTCTTGTATTGTTGTGTGAAAGTGATATATATTTTCTCCTTGTTTTATATTTTGTTAAATAATAATTTATTTAAATAAATTATTATGGTTTATGGATTAATCTTTTGATTAAACTTGTCAAAATTTAATTTTTAAACTTCCTTCACGTGCTGCGATTCAGAAATGCCTTCATTTTTGAAACCATGTTTTTTGTAAAACAATATCAGTTTTTCAAACAAGTTATGGTTTGATGAAATAGTTGATACTTTTCAGGCGACCTACACCTTCAATACGGCTTTCGATACACCCACTCTCCGGCAAACAAAAGCCCCATAGCTACATACGACACGATGCCGGTATAAGCCGCCCACCAGTCGTAATATTGCAAGCCTGCCAGAATGGCGGCGGTTGCACCGTTGAGGATGAAGAAGCCGCACCAGATTTGCGTAACGCGGCGGGTGTGGCGCACGCCTTCGGGCGGCAGGTCGGGGTGTTGCAGTCGGGCGAGGCGTTCGATGACGGTTTGTTTGGCAAACAGGCTGCCGCCGAAAACGGCAAGCATCAGCGCGTTGACGGCGACGGGATACCAATACATCGAATCGGTCGTCACGAAAACCAGTACGGCGGCAGCAGCAAGGATAATCGCTGTAATGCGTTGGGCTGTGGTTTTGCGGCATGGCGGCGCGCTATCACTAGGATGCACATGGCGGCGGCAAGCCAGAAAAACGCGCCGTTTTTCCCTGCCGTAATACCATAGGGCGGATAGGCAAGACTGGCGAGGGTCTGTAGGAGTTTTCCTAATGTTTTCGCTGGTGTGTATTGATGTCGACGACCTTGCCGGTGAGACAAAGGCCGATCTGAAATCTGCTCGGTTTAAATCAGAACTGTGGAATCTTTAGCCTGTGCTTTTCAAAACCGCCTGAAATCCACGTCATCCACGGTGGTGCGCACGTTGCGGAAGTCTTCGGTTTGCAGTTTGCGGCCGGTTTCGCGTTTGATGTGTCGATAAGGTCGACCGCGTCGATGCTGTCCGATTTCCAAATCTCTGCAGAGGCTGGTCTCGGGTTTGATGCGCTCGTTCGATTTCAAACCGCTGACCAGCATCGGTCCAGAAGGGTGCGTACTTCTTGTTCGGTCATATCGCTTCTCCTTTGGCGCCTGACGGCTTTTGACGGACTGCCAGTGTTTTGACGCGTTGGCGAAGTTGTCGCGCAGGTTGTCGTCGCCGTCGGCTGGAAGCCGAAGGTACCGCCAAACCGAGTTCCAGCGCGTCGACGGAATCCAGACCCAAGCCTTCGTCGCCGAAAAGCGGGTCTTCGCTGCCGATGTCGGCAGTGATGTCTTCCAGTCCCAAGCTGTCGATGATCAATTCTTTGATTTGGTTTTTCTAAGTTATTCATATGGTTTTCCTTGTGAAATAGTCTTGAGGTATTCGAACGCCTTGCGGCGATTTGGTAGGGTTTTTCCGCCAGCCATTCTTCTTGGCGGATGTCGTCGCCGACGGATTTCATAATGGATTTTGTGCGGCGGTATTTTGTACCAAGGCTGGCCTTTGAATTGGGCTATTTTGATGATACAGGGTGATGACCGATGCGCTGCGCAAACTGGGGCGATACTGGCGCCACGGTGCATTTAATCCTGTCTGTCCTAGCCTGTGGCGTGCCTTCTGGGAAAATCAGCACTTTGCCCGCTTTGAACATTGGCGTCGATTTCTTCCAACATTTCCATGTTTTCCGTTGGGGATGTAGCGGAAGCGATAATCTGGTTTCATGCTGGGGTTGTTCGGTCTTTTGACCAGTACGTTTGGTCGGGAAGGCTGACCATTAAGTTTATACATCCAGCAGCGAGGGATGGTTGGTATGACGAGTTCACGGTTGAGTTTTCAAGCCGTTGAAACGGACGCTCAATACGCCCGACCATTGCAGATAGCTGACGAAAACGCCAAACTTTGCCTATCGCGTGCGGGCTGAAGTTGGCGTTTGTGTCGCTTGGTGGATTTGGCGTGTAGGGCAGCGTGATTTGAACATGCCTGCAACGCTGAAGGGATGGTTGAACAGGGGTGGGGAAGAATCGGCGGCAGTAGTCTAGGGTTTTCATGGGTTTTGCCAATGCCAGATTCTGTCGGTGTAGTTGGTGGATTGTTTGAGGCCGTCTAAAAGCATAAAGCGTATCCAGTCGAGCGCGCCCCACAATAGGGGTTCGGTGTTTAGACGGCCTGTCCGCCGTCTGAGCGTCAGGCGGTAGGCGTTTCCTTTTTCCAACACCATCGCCAGCGCGTAGGGAAAGGTGCGCGTCTGGCGGCAACGGCATACCGATTTCAGCGGGTCATCCGCCGACTATAGCAGTGTTCCAGGCGCCGTCGCACAACACGGCATAGTACCGGGCCAGTGCGGCTCTGCGATGCCGTCTGAAAGTGTGGCCAGCGCCGTACTTTCCTGCATGTCGCCGCGCAGGATAGACCATTGCCCCGCCTGCGCGTTGTGCACCGACAGGCCGGAACGGAGGTGTGGGCGAGACTGTGCCCGAACGCGGCAATTCCGCCAAAGCTCGAAGGTGGTTGATTTCGCCGTCGTGAGAAACGTATACCGGCAGGCAGTTTGGATATGCTTGCTAATCTTTTCACGCTGCTTGCATACCAGCCGCGGCACGCACCAAGCGGCGCGGCGCTGCATGGCGGGCAGGAAGCGACAATGCGGGCTTGTATTCGGCAGGCCCGCGTCAAGCCGCCCCGCGCAGCCCACTGTTGCCATTGTTCCGCTGATAACACGCGGTTGTTGACGGCGTTCCAGGCGGCGATATTGAATGAGAACGAACAGGCCGTTCGCATGGTTATCGGCAGTACCCGGGATATTTTGGTGTTGATTACGCTGACATTTTAACCGATTGAATTGATAAACACCACTGAAAGCAGGCGTGACGCGGCGGCGGTTTCGATGGCGCGTCTGAAAATGCCGACCGGCCCGACGACTGGCAGCCGACGGCGGCCTTCCCGGATTTTTTCTTCAATTGCGTGACCAGTTGGTCGATGTAGCCTTTGTACAAAGCCGCGGGCGGATTCGACGAGCTCTGGCTGCCGTCAAACAGGTGGGGAGCGTTGAGGAAGACTTCTGGCTGTCCACGCGGTGTCATGCAAGACAGTGCCAGACGCAGGTTTTTCTGCGGAGCTGTAGCCGCCCATTTTGCTGACGGAATGGACTGATGATGCTGGCGGGTTTTCCATGCGATGTCGGCGTTGGTTTGAACCGATGTCCACCCGCGTTTTCAGGCAGGCGGGCACGGTGCGGTTACTTTCGGGCGTAATGAACATGCCGTCTGAAGCCTTGATGGTTTCATGGAACAGGGTATAGCTTCCGGAGTGGGGAAGTCGGTTTCGTTGGGGCCGTCGTAGCCGAAGCTGTAGATGGCAGGTACGATTTCGGAGCCGACGGGCTCTTATAACCGGCGGGGAACATCGGATGACGTTTCGGCGCCACTTTGCGTGCGAACGAGCCTGCAGGCTGCCTACTAAATGCTGACTTTTTGCCATATGATTTCTCCAAGGAGGTGTGCGGATAAACGGTTTGAGAGCAAGCCTGGCCTGCCAGTCAAGGCGGCGGACCAACAAATGTGAAGGGTGGAAAGATTCTTTTAAATTTCAATGCAGAATCTGAGCTGTTACTTAAAAAACTGAGGATAGAGGGAATTGGCTATGGAAATGGTTGAAACGTGGAGCTTTCGGTATAATCAAATTCGAAGCGTTTTGCTGCTGCTGTTTTTGGGATCTAGATTGCGGTGTTCGCAGTCAAGCCTGATTCGGCTGCCGCGAGTATCGCCGCGATAACGTACTTTGTGCGTGTGTCGGTCGGCGCGGGCAAACCAGCACCATTTTTCTGACTGATTTCGGTGTCGCCAGGCGCTTTGCGTTTCCGCACGTTTAAGCCTACGGCGAGATGATGTTGAATTTGTTTGTATGCCGGTGCAGTTTATCGGTTTTGCGGATGTGGCGGCAGGCTACGACTGACCAAATGGCGGCCGCCTAGGTAAAATGCGGAAGAGGTGGCGAAGGCGCTGATGATGCGGCAGTGGCTGGGTGGTCGCATTGACGGTGGCCGGTACGCTGGCGGTTATCGAATCTCTGCACTATATCGGCAGCGCGCTGGCATTGACGGGTAACGGTGGTAGTGATTTCCGCTGCGGCGCAGATTCTGATGCTGCTGCGGTACCGCGAGCAGGGTGCTGTGGATTTTGGTCAATATCCTGACGACCGCCGCGGGCGGTGATGTGGCTGAAGTACAGCGAACCAGCCTGCCGCCATTGCTTGATGTATTGCACTGCGTAACTGACCGATGGGTATATCAACCACGCGGCTGGTGCGGCATCATGCGGGGTGGCGGCGTAAAACGGCGGCCGTATTGCCCGCAGGCGTGCCGTGCTGCTGTGAACGGATAAGAGGCCGTCTGAAAAACTGTTTTGACTTGGTTTGAACCGGCCAGACGGCCTTTGCTGTCCCTTGTAAATTATGCTAAATTCTCGTTTTTAAATATTTCTAATAAATTATGCACGCTTCTAATTCCTTTCTCAGAAGATGATGGTTCACGAATACCACGCCGACAATCCCACTCCCTTCTAAAACCATTGTGGCGACACTGTTTATCGGCGCGTTTTTCGGCCATCTCAACGACACACGCTTTTAAATGTTGCGCCCACGCTGATTATGAAGGACTTCTCGGTGTTTGATACAAAACCACCGTCCAACGGCTGACGACGGGCTTTTTGCTGCGATGGCGCGTTCACGATTACGGCGGCGGATTCAAATGGCCTAAACGCGCAGATGGTGCTGTTTACGTAGGCGACGTTTCTGGCGGGTTCGCTGATTTGCGTGCTTTGCGCTGGACTTCTCGATTCTGGGTCGCGGGGCGGATGGTGCAGGCGGTGGTCTGCCGCGTTTTTGTGCCGCCCTGTTTAACGGGCATTTTGTCGATTTACCCGCTGAACAAACGCGGAACGGCAATGGGTGTAATTACCATGATGTTCACCGCCGCGCCTGGCGATAGGGCTGACGCTGTTTACATCATCATCGACCGCCACGCATTGGCGCGTACTGTTCGGCTTCTTACCCGCGCCGTTTATGCTGGCGGCGATGGTGCTGGTGCGTTACCTGACGGTTAATCTCTGAGCAACATCAGCCGTCCCGGAAGATCGATTTTGTCACGCTGCCGATTGCGGGCTTCGGCGGGCTGGGTGTATGAGCAGTACCTTTGCCCGTCTGCCGCCGGGCGGACTTATCCTGCTGTTTGCCGCTCCGTCGCGCTGGTGGGGCTGGCCTGTATACCGCCAGTCCCGCTTGGCGACGCCGCTGCTGGAACTCGCGTTTGAATATAAGCAGTTCCGCCACTGTGTCGTGATTCTGCGGGCGCGGTGTTCCTATTTTGCCTTGAACCGACGATGATGCCACGGCAGGTGTTGATGCGACGGCATGGCGCGACGGGGCTGATTCTGATGCTGGCAAGCATCGCCCAGGCGGTTGCCGCGCTTTGTTCGGCAAACTGCTGGACAAGAAGGGCGGACGGTTTGTCGTACTGCCCGCCACGGTGATGCGACGGCAAGCCGCTGGCGGTGTTGTGGCTGTTTTGCGGATTGACACGCAAGTCATGATGCTGACCGCAACCACGCTGATGGCGGTGTCCGTGTCCGCCTGCAACGGGCGAAACCCACGGCTTGAACGCGCCGCCGAAAACCTTAACCCCCACGGCGCGGCATTCTGACCACCATCAACTCCGATTGCCGGCGCTGATCGGCGCGGCATTTTTCGTCGGCGCACCAATATCGGCGAGAAATTGTCCTCCGCCGCCTCGCCGCAACAAGCCATGCTCGACGGCATCCATCTGGCGATGGGCAGCGCTGGTGTTGGGCGCGGTGATGGTGTTTTTCGTAACCTGGTCTGGTTATGCTGCATGTCTGGAAATGGTGACATTGTTTCAGACGGCCTTGGCTTATAATTAATATTTGAATAATCAGTTCCACCGTAACACAGGGAAACGTAAACATGAAGCCCGAACAACTGCCGCACTTTTTACTTTGCGCGTTATCGCTGGAACGCCCGCGTTTTGGATTTCGGCGGTATTCTGCCGGAAGAAATATCCGTTTACGTCAAAGACCTGCAAAAGCGGCCGGATCATAGAAGAACACCGCGCAGACGAATCTATGAACCCCGCCTCGACCATGAAGCTCGTAACCGCCTTGCCGCGTTCCGCGGCATTGGGCAGGGATTACCGCTGACGACTGAATTGAAAAGCGACGGCCGTGTGAACGGCGATACGCCGGAGGGCGACATCTGGCTGGGCAGGGCAGCGGCGACCCCATGCTCACCAAGACGGACTGGTCGCCCCTTCAGCAACAGTTGCGCCGACAAAGGCATCGTCCATATCAACGGTCATTGGTGCCTGACCGCAGCGTGTGGTGAAACCGGCAGCGCGGACGATTTCGGCAGCGACGGGCGCGAGGCGTTTGCGACCGCGCCTTGACCCTGAATATGCTGGCGTACAAAGTCGTGCGGGTCAGAAACCTGAACGCGTATTCGCTGGCGGCGTAGATATCACCACCAACTGCCGTTGCCGGAGATTGCCTTGAAAAACCGTCAGCATTACCGGTTCGGCTGCCGGTTGCAACGCCCCGCAAAACTACATGCGCGCCAGCAGATATACGGGCGGCGTGTTGCACGCCAGCGGCAAAATTCCTGGTGCCGCCTCAGGAAAACATTCGTCAATATGCTGTCTATGCAAGTTTATGCCGAAAAAGCTTCGTCAATCAAATGGCGGCATCCAAACCGCTGGCCGAAGTGCTGACCGAAATGAACAAGCATTCCAACAAACCTGATTGCCCGTACCGTCTTTTAAAACTCGGCACCACAGTTCAGACGGTCATTTTACCGCAGGCTGCCAAAACATCGTCCGAAATGGTCCACAAGTGGCGCAGGCGTGACAACGTAGGGCAGCTTGTCCCTGAAAAACGGTTCCGGCTTTTCGCGCAAAGAGCGGGCCACCGCCAGAATGCTGGGACAGGCTGAAAGTCGGTTTCAGCCTGCTCAAATAAGACTTCGTCAACACTTTGCTGGATTGCGCAACGAACGGCACGCTGAAAAACGCTTCCCAAGGGGCTGCCCTGCGTCGGTAAGACGGGTACCGCCCAAAGACGTGCGCGCCTCGCAAGGCTGGTTGGGTGAAAACCTTAAAATTGTCGTCGTGCTCATCAACAGCAGCCGCTCCAACGGTTATCTGAAGGATGGACAAAATGTATTCTCACGTTTGCCCGGCGGAGATGATTGGGTGAGGCCGGATTGTTTTGTGAAAAAAGGCAGCTGTCTGAAATCAGGCCGTCTGAAAAGAGGGTAACCAGTGAACCCGCTTTTTGTATGGCGGCCAGTTGCGTCACGTCTGTCTGGGTGAACTAAAACAAATTAAAATAAGATTTAGCGGATTTGATATTAATTAATGAGCCAGCGGGAAAACCGTCAAAATAACAACTCATCCAATGATGGTGATTGTACAAAAGGCGGGTCTGGTAAATTTCGAACCGGCAAGCCTCGCCGTTCCGCGCCTTTGAAAGCAACGGTTCTGGCTTCAATCATAGACATCATGATATTAAACCGCTGCTGCGGATACTGCAAAGATGCTCAGATTCGGTGGCATCCGCAAGTACCAAATTTGCCCCTCAGTCGATAACAAAGAATGGAGTTCGCTATGAATAAAAAATTTTCCAAGTTTCCGGCAAATATACACTCTTGCCAAAGACACGCTTGTCCTCATCCTGCGGGAGGCCGCTCCGCGCCTCTACGAGTTGACGGATAAACGTGCCAAACTGACTACTTCGGCGAACCGTAATACCTGACTTTGCACCGTCCAACTGTATCAATTCCGGATTGAACCATATCGGTGTTGGCCACCTAACATGCCGCCCATTCTTTATTGCGCCATCCGTAGCAGCTGGTCGTTTCATGCCCGCAGGAGCGCGGAGCTTTATCGATATGCTGCCGGCCCGCCAGCAAATCGACGATTCCACGCGTATCGCGGGCACGGCGGACGCGGTATATCAGAATATGGCGATTATCCGCGATCACTATAAGCCGAAATATATTCTGATTCTGGCCGGCGACCATATATATAAACAGGATTACGGTCAGATGCTGTTGGACCACGTCAACAGCGGCGCAAGATGTACCGTCGGCTGTATCGAAGTGCCGCGTTCCGAGGCCAGCGAATTCGGGGTGATGGCGGTGAATGAAAACCTGAAAGTAAAAGATTTCGTGGAGAAACCGAAAGATCCGCCGGCCATGGTGGGCAAGCCGGATGTTTCCTTGGCATCGATGGGCATTTATGTGTTTGACGCAGATTATCTTTATGAAATGTTGAACAGAGAAGTAGAATACGCCTTACACATCTCATGATTTCGGTAAAGACGTGCCGCCCAGATGCTTGGAAGAAGGCACCCTGTATGCCCATCCGTTCAGCCGCTCCTGTATGGGGCTGCATACCGAAGGCGATATTTACTGGCGTGATGTCGGCACGTTGACAGTGTTTCTGGCAGTCAACATCGACCTCGTTTCGAGCATCCTCAACTGATATTTTACGATCAGAGCTGGCTGATTCGGGCAATCCGGTGCAGTCTTACCCGTCAAATTCTTCTATAAAAACGCCAACATCAAGCCGGTCGACAATTCCCTTATCGGCGGAGGCTGCGTGATTACCGATCGTCCATCAGTTATTCCATGTGTTTTGACCGGATTCAGAATCAACGAAGGTTCGAGCGTGACCATTCCGTCGTGCTGCCTGGAAGTGGTCATCGGCAAAAACTATATTTTACGGCATTGCATTATCGACCGGCATTGCGTCATTCCCGACGGTATGCGCATCGGTGTCGATAAAGGAATCGGACCCAAACGCTTCCGCGTAAGCTCAAGTGGTAAAGTCGTCCTCGTTACCCCCGCTATGCTGAAACGGCTGGAAGGCGAAACGTACCCGAAGGACATTTGGACTAAAAGCACAATCAGCTTTGAAACCTTCAATTGCCGGCGGCGCGTAGCTGGGCGTGTTGCGGAAAATATAGCGCCGGTTTCGGGGTGCGCGTCAGCGCATCGGATGAATTAATAGATTATTTAACGGTTGGGAAAATAAAAGTAAAGTATTGCATGTTTGTTCGAATTATATCCGTTGCTGAAAACCGGCGGCATTGACGTGATGGGTTCGTTGCCCTTTGCCCAGAAAGAAATCGGTATTGACGCCCGTATCTTATTACCGGCTATCCCGCCATTTTCGGCGAGTTCCGCAAACCGATGTCGTGGCTGAATTTGATAATTTTGCCGGACATGTCGTTTTGCGCTACGGCGAAATATGAAGGCATCGGCATTTATCTGATAGATGCGCCGCACTTTATATGCCCGCGAAGGAAATCCTTATACGATGCCGGTTGTGCCGATTATGCCGACAACTATAAACGTTTTGCCCTGCTCGGTAAGGTCGGTGCGGAATTGGCTGCCGGATTGGACGGATTTTGGCGCGAAGTCGTAATACATTCACGCAGTTGGCACGCCGGTTTGGCGGCGGCCTATCTCTATCTAATGAAGGCCGGCCGGCGAAATCGGTTTTTCACCATCCACAACTTGGCCTATCAAGGCCAGTTCAACAACCGCCATTTAACCGAAATCGGGTTGCCGGAAAGCATGTTCCGTATGCACGGTTTGGAATTATTCGGACAAATTTCCTATTTGAAAGCCGGTGTTTATTATTCCGACGCGGTTGACGGCAGTCAGCCCGACCTATGCCGGAGATTACCACGCCGGAATTTGCCTACGGCTTGCAAGGTTTGTTGTCGGCACAGTATCGGAAGGCCGTTTGGTCGGTATTTTTGAATGGCGTCGATGAAAATCTGGCATCCGGACGGCGATCAATACATCCGCATGCATATAGAGCGGAAGACATGGCGGCAAAAGATAAAGCGGAGTTACAAGCCATTTCAACCTGCCGCAGCAAGCCGACGCTGCTGTTTGTCATGATTACCGTTTGACGGAACAAAAAGGCGTGGTTGTTGTTGGAAAGCGCCGACGAAATCGTCAAACGGGGCGGGCAACTCACGATTCTCGGTTCGGGTGCGCCGCATCTGGAGGACGGAATCGCAAAATTGGCGGAAGACAACCCGCAGCATATCGCCGTTAAAATCGGATACGACGAGGCATTATCGCCACCTGATGATTGCCGGCGGCGACGTCTTTCAGTCCCCAGCCGGTTCGAGACGCTTGCGGTTTGACCCAGTTATACGGTTTGAAATACGGTACTGCTGCCGTTGGTACGCGCAACCGGCGGCTTTGGATACTGTGGTCGATGCTTGTGCGGAAAATATCAAAACGGCACGGCGACAGGTTTCGTCTTTACGCAGCCAACGGCGAGCCGACTTGCGACAAAGCCTTGCAGGCAGCGTTTGATTTGTGGGCAGCAGCATATACTGGACAAAACGTCCGCGCTACCGCGATGAGGCAGGATTTCAGTTGGACGCTTTTCGGCAACCCGCTACGAGCAGCTACACTGAAAAATTTTGTCTGAGTAGCTGGAAAGTTTGTTTCCGTTCGAATGACGGAGGGTTTTGGGCCGTCTGAAAAACAGCAGGGCTGCCGTCCCTGCTTTTGCGTCAAAAGCCGATGGTTACTTCTGCCGCTTGGCTCGCCGCATCGGCATAACGTTGAATATCGCTGTTCAGCGAAGTTATTTTCAAAGGATGATCTCGGCGGCGTATTGCTGAGTTCTTCTTTTAATATTTTTCCATCATGGATAAGCCAAGTTTGAATGCGTGGTTCGGCATTGAAATCGGCAGTTCGCCGTCTTCGGTCAAAAGGAACGGAGGAAGACTGCGCCATAAAGGGCAGCCGTTTTTCCAAATAATATCCAAAAACTTTGCCGCCTTTTTCCATTATCGTGGCTCCAGTAAATTTTTCCGGTCGGTGTTGTTTGTCGTAACCTACCGCAAAACTGTTTGCAGACATTCCTTTCGGCATGATTTCAGGCATGTTCTGGTAATTGACGGACGAAGTCCTGTTTGCCGCAATCCGATTGCTTTTTCTCTGGCCTGTTTCACATACTGCGTTTTAAAAGCAGCAAATTCAGCCTTATCAGCGACGTGACTAGGGCATCTTGATAACAGCGGCCGCATTTCCTTATATCCGGAAATGTCGACTGTTCCGTCGGTTTTCTGCGTAAAAACAGAACCGTCGGGCTGCCAAATAGTTCTGATGCTCCATACGGCTTTAGATTCCGCCGTCCAGCCCGCCTCGGAAGCGGACGATTTCTGCTGACAGCGGGCGGTTGTTCGAGATAAGTAAAAAGCGTAACATCCAACCTGTCTCTTTCGTCGCCAATCCTGGCAAACGAATCTTAGCCTCTATCAGTACGTTTTGGAAAGGTAATAGTTGGTGTTGGAATGGTAGCTACCGTCGGTTTCTTCATCATCGGTATACCAATCGGATTTTCCTTTCAGAAAATCAAGTTTTCGTGACACGGCGGAAAATCGGCAATCGAAGTAAAGGTTTGTCTTCGATGGATAACGTCCCTTCCTTTTAAATTCTGTCTTATCGACAGTATGGCTGATAGACGATTCCATCAGAGCCGCAGTGGCTTGAAGCGACGGATTTTGTTTCTCCTCGCGGAAAAGCAGCGATGGAGCCGACAAAACGGTTGGGGTTTTCCGGAGTTTCTGCCGTCTCACTCTATAAACCATTTGGGGTTGATTTCAAACAAAATACCTGAACCGAGCCAAAAACAAACAGTCCGAGGAAAGAAAAGTAAGCAGGATATAATAATGCGCATGATTAGATTGAATAAAAAGAGTTAGGAATGTGAGGCCGTCTGAAAAATATTTTCAGACGGCCTTTTCAAGCAACTAAGCGAGTTTTGTATCTCAAAAGCCTATGTTTGTTTAGTTCCCATAAGAACACGACCTTTTGATTATCCTAGAAAATGTTTACCAAACGAACGGTTTCTATTCATATCCGAAGGTTGTCAACTTCATTATCCAGCAAGAGCTGCTCAAAAAGCATTCCAACCTTTCTTTTCCACCCAATTCGGCTTCCTGTTTATACAACAGGACAAGCAAAGGGAAAAGCGATATGTGTAGTGTTCGCCAGCAACAGACCTGAAAATCATCGTCGAAATAAAATGGGCGTGAAACATACAGTGCGTCCATTTTTGTTGAATCAACAATGCTTCTAGGCAAATAAAATAACCTGCCCTCGAAGAAGAATTTTTATTCTCAATGATGGTTTCTGCAACCATCTTTAAAAATGGAAAAATCTGATTTTCATCATATTTTAAAGAACATACAAAAAGTATTTCAAATCTACTTTTATAATTCGGATCATGTTTGCTTAACCCTAAAGTAATATAAGTTTTAAATCCCTGTTAGGGGAAGAGGGAATAGCTGCAGATATTTAATTTGTACTGACTTCCCGAATCGCTTTTCGAACCATGAGAAATAGTGCCTATATATTTTTCAACATGATTAATCATATTTTTCTTAATCCACTATCATTGTCTTGATCTGAGCAAGTATAGGCTGGATTGAGCCCCCAACATCCCATTTTTACTGAGAAAGGTCGTCTGAAAAACCAAACACGGTTTCAGACGACCTATGTTTCTCAATTATTGGGACCACTTGATAATCCAATTAGATTCTTGTAGATATTCTTTTTAATATTTCTAAGTTTTCAACCCCAATCGTCATAACTATTAAAACTGGTAAGAATTTGTCATTTGAAGATAATAGTATAAGAAATCCACCAGTATTTTCCTGATCATCAATAATTTTTGATTTTTCTTCAGGATTGGCTCCATTCAGAATAATTCCTAGGATATTGAATTTTATTTCCATAGACACCTCCTAATCTTTAATAGGAATATGGTTATTTGTTAGTGTCTTATTCGGGTCTATCCTTTCCAAGCAAGCGTAGATTGGGGTCAAACCCAACATCCCTTTTCCAATTAAGGAAAGGTCGTCTGAAAGACCAAACGCGGCTTCAGATGACCTTTTGATCGTTGCGTCTCAATCAAACATAATCTACTCTTACTTGTGGATCAATTAAGAGGAGCCCAAACAAGCTTCCTGTAGCTGAGGATGTTGCTTTCTCGTCATCTATTCAAAATTTCTTTTAAATCAAAAATCATACTTTTTAGGCGGGAAATTAACCGATAAATAGTTCTCTCCATTTTTCTGATTTTTTACCACTGTGTTCTTCTATGACTGCAATAAATTCTTTTGGAAATGGTCTAAAACAACGATGTTTATCGTGGTATTTCCTGAAGCTTTTATCAAGTGGTCGAAAAACAGCATTTATCCTCACGTTCTATGGCAACAATGTCGCTTAAAAGCCAAATTCGGTGCGAAAGAGAATCTTGAATAAGGAAATTTCCATCAGGCATTATGTTTCCAGACAGTCTTTCTTCCGCAATATTGCTTTCCAAATCGTAATAGACGACGGTGAGTTTCGATTTCATTTGTTACTCTTCTTAATGTTGCAGCCTCTGCATAAGACCTGCCGCTTTTTAGGGAGTACCTTTACCACCCTTAGATTTCAGGGATGACAGATCCACTTGTCTTTCATTTGAAGTAGGATGGTATTTTTATAGATTGTTTGGCTGAGTTGTTTCAATACACGCAATTGGCGCACTTAACTTGGCATTATTTTGAATCCTATTCAAATCAATAACGGCTTCTTGATACGGATTGCCGTATTGGTGGTGACGGGTTTGTATCCTGTTTTTCCGCTTGCTTTCTGTCCTTGGCAAAGACGCGGTCACCGACTCGGATACGGGCAATGGCTTTGTAGCCGTCTACCGTTTTTGACCAAGGTGCTGCCGTGGAAGGAGCAGGTGTAGGATTTTTGAAGAACTTAGTTCTCAATATTCTGTTTCAAATGAAGGAAAGGTCGTCTGAAAAACAAACTTGATTTCAGACGGCCTTTGATCAAACTTAAGAAAGCCCTTACCAAGCAAACGGTTTCCGATTCATATCCGAAAAGGTTGTCAACTCTCATTGATCGAGCAAGAACTGCTCAAAAGTATTCAACCTTTCTTTTCCACCAATTTTGCTTCTTGTTTTCATACAACGGGACAAGCAAAGGAAAACGATATTGTAGTGTTCGCCATGACAGACCTGGAAAATCATCATCGAAATAAATGGTGCTGAAACATACAGAGCATCCATTTTGCTACCTTCGATAATTACCCTGGGTAATTGAATAATTTCACCTCTTAAAATAGGTTTTCTATTGTCAATCAAATATTCAGCTACTCCTGATAGAAAAAGCTGCAATATTTTCTTTTATTCCATTCTTCAGAACAGGTAAAAATTAATTCAAACCTACTCTTATAGTTCAAGTCATATCGATTCAAGCCTAAAGTAGAAAAAGTAGTTAATCCTTCATATGGTTGCGATGGAAATACGGAAATGCTGAGATGGTAACGTCGATTCAAGCATTTTTATGCCGCTTTTTCAATTTCACTCAAATAACGCTCTAAATGTTCAACTACAATCATTTTTCTTAAACCTTTCATCCCTATTCCAGCAAGCCGTGGGCTGGTTTGAGCTCCAACGCTACTTGTTTTATTGACGGAAAGAGTCGTCTGAAAATTAAAAGCAGTTTCAGGACGACCTTTAATATGTCTTGTTACGAAAAAGTCTTCTAAATGATGGTTAATTGCCTCTTCAATAGTTGGATGCCAATCCATAAATGAAGTCTGTAATTCCTCTAAAAACTAACTCATTGAATAAATCATCTAAATTTCTCCAATCCATTTTTCATTTGATAGAGAAAATTTGCCATAACGACAGCATGTTGTTTTGGAAGTAATCTGATGAGCGCAAATCATCAGATACTGCCCCTGAATGCTCCAGATAAAAATTCTTTTTCTAAGATGAAACGATTATTTGGGTGTCCGTTTTTCATCGTTTAAATTTTCGCTGTATTGGTTTCCGAGTTCTTAAAAATTTAATTACCTGTCTTCGTCAGTAAGTCGTCCGAAAAAGCCAAACACAGTTTCAGACGACTTTTTAATTGTTGGAGTTCCAATCCAGCCTACACTTGCTGAAAGATTTCAAACAACATAAACATCAAATAACCTTGGCCGATTTATATCTAAATAATCAATACCCTCTCATCAAATCTCGTTTCAAGTCTTCTACTGAATGAGTATTCAAGAAAGTCTTTCTGGCTGGGTAATCAGCAATAACCAAAAATCGGACATTATCCATATATTCCAACTCTTGCCCATAAGGATAAGGCAGAGAAATCAGAAAATGCTGGAAGGATGATTGCTCGACCCACGGTCTGCTGATATTTATCGTTTTTCCCAATTGAAATTGATCAGGGTAATGCATACTTGCAGATGCCAGCATTGCCAAGGTCTCAATATGTTCAGGTGTTTCAAACGGGCTGATGATAAAAACTCCTGCCCTAAAAATTGATCTATCCCAGAGCTGACATAAACCCAAGGCTCATCTTCATGATTAGGAATCACTTGGAAAAACTTGGAAATCGGGGAAGTTCTTCTATAATTCTTCCCAATGCCCAAGAAAACTCGTTTAATTTCATGATTTATCCAAAAATTTTTGCAAGTGGGATAAAACTTTTTGATTATAACTCATGTTTTTTAGCCTGCTCGAGAATATTTTGACATACTTGCCCCTTCTTTTTCTTTGACATGTTAGCACGCGTACTCGACATCCTATTTCCATTGATAGAAAGGTTGTCTGAAACAAACACGGTTTCAGACAACCTTTGTTGATGGTATTTTTAACCTAACCTACGCTTGCTAATCAAAATTCCATTTTTCCGATATAGTATTTCTCCAAGCGTAACCACCAAGAGGTAAATTACTTAAGAGATTGACTGAGGAATCAATAGTGACAATTTCTTTTTAAACTAACTATCACAGCATCTCCTTCATGAATTTCATTTGCCATCTAAGAATTGCCACATTCCATCATCAGCATCATGCCATACTTCTAAGATTCCGTGAGACCAAAATTCTTCTCGGGTGGTAATAACAGCAGTATTTTTGAGGATCTTCAAATTTCCATTGCATATTGATGCCTATTTATTTGATTTCTTAATATTTTTCTCTTCTGGATAAAACCTGTGCATTTTTATAACTATTTGAGACCTCCCTTTACTTTTTGCTTGCACATGGTCAATCTGCCATTCATTTGATGGGGGTGATACCTTTTTGGCTCTTTTTAGGACGAACCAAAACTTCTCCAGATTGGTCGGACTTCACTATCCCTCCGTTTCTATTCATGTTTTCTTGGATGATTGCTTTCTTTTGAGCTGGTGTAAAATCCTTCGCCAACAGATTTATTATCCGATAAATTTCCATATGGACACTCATTATGAACCCAAACCCTTCATTTCCGCTTTTGTCACCCGTGACGAAGTAAGTATGCTCAGATCGGCAACGGTCAGATTGCAGGCTTGCAGCGGTTCTGGTTTGACGGTAATGCTTTGAACCGTCTGCTCTGCACCGCGTTTTCGGCAAAACAGCCTGCTTCCTGCTTTCAAATCTTCCGTTTTAATCATCTGCCGTCCGAGATAAAACGGGTGGATGCGGTTGGAAAACGAGGCTTTGTATTTTTACCGAGGCTGTCTGGAACTTCAATGTAAACGGTTTCTTGATACGCGGTTGCCGTATCAGGCGGTAACGGTCTGTATCCTGTTTCTCCGCTTTGCCTCGTCCTCGGCGAAGACGCGGTCCGCCGACTCGGATACGGGCGGTGGCTTTGTAGCCGTCTGCTGTTTTGACCAAGGTGCTACTATGGAACGAACAGGTGTAGGATTTTTGAAAACTTAGTTCCCAATATCCTGTTTTCAATGAAGGAAAGGTCGTCTGAAAATTAAACACGGTTTCAGACAACCTTTTTGATTGTTTGGTTTTTCAACCCAACCTACACTTTCTGTGGTTCCCATACGAACCAAAAACCTTCGTAACTACAATCATTTTTGGGCAATATTAAATAACGTAGTTTCAATAGCCAAAAATGTTTTTCAAGAGAAGGATAATATTGACGGAACAATAGCAAGTCCACATCTCGAATTCATTTTGCTCCAATACTGATTTGAAAATCTTGCCGATAAGAAAATGATTTTGACTTTCTATTGATTGCAGATTCTTTTGAGAACCCTCTATAAAAACTCTATTATCATTGATTTTGTCAAATCAAAACCCTAGTTCTTGATATTGCTTCAGTACATCTGAAGTGGATTTTTCGTTAATTATCATTTAATGGCGATTCATCAAACCATACAGTCTTCATAACCGTTTTCCCAATTCAAAAACGGTAATGCGGGCGGAAGTGTCAAAAAGGGGATGATTTCGCGGGACGCCATATTTGCAGAAATGGGAAGTATGTAGAGGCAGGAAAAATTTTCATCATTGGAGAAGTTTTCACAGCTGAGATACACCAACATTAAGTATCATCTTTGGTCGATGCTTAATCATGTCGGATACAGGCTTCGTCTGTTTGGCATTTTCATCAACACCGATTTTTTAAAATGTCGAAACAGGATATATTTCTGTATTATATTTTTACAAATCATTATCTGTTCATTTTTATTCCCATTACTCAGTTTCCTTTTTCTGTTCTTTTGAATATTGACTTAATCCCTCCATTGTTTTTGTGCAGAACAAAGTGGACATTGCGTTGTACCAATTCTAATTTGCTCTCACCTTAAGATTTGTCAATTGTCCCTGGTTTCATCTTGCTAATCGTGCTGAGATGATGCGTCGCTGGCTTGGATGCGGGCGACGACTGTAGCTGTTCGTTGCATCTTTGACCACAGTGCCGTGGAAGGACTAGGTGGAGATGTTGGCACGAGAAAACGTGGGTTGGGTCTGGAATCTGTATCTCATTTCATTGAAGGAAGGTCGCCCGGAAAAGTAGACGCATTTTCAGGTGACGACCATTCTCGATTGCTGGCTCGCCCAGCTATGCTTACTCAACTAGACTGTCAATCAGTTCTTTAGCGTCATTATCGGGTCGGTTTCCTTGCGGTTCACCGATAAGTGCTTAAATCATAGATTGTACATGCTATGAGTTCTTGCGAATTATCTTTTGACCATTGCATACTGAAAATCAAAAGCAAGATTTCGCCGAATTTTTCATCCGAAGCGTTTTGATTTGGAACAATCATAGCCAGTTCAGAATATGCGTATTGTTGAGTTATTTTTCCAAGGAATCCAATCCTGGTCGTTGGTGGATAATGCGAGGAGGTTACACTTTTGTCCGTTAATTGATTGGGATGATCATAGATTCACGTTCCCGCCATGATCAAGGTAACTTTCCATCCAATGTCGGGTACTGCCTGCTCTTTAGGATTATGTTCTGTAACAGCTTCTTACCCTCAGTTCCTTCCCTCGTTTCTATGCGACCGCTCAGGCTTCAATAGCCTGGTTCTCCCATCAGGTAAAGTTTTTGTCCTGGACGCACTCATTTTGAGCACCTCTCCAGACCTGACAATTTCTTAGCTAATGCGAGTTGGGCATTGCGAATGCGCAGCATCGTCATGTGCTTTGTATTTGGCTTGTGTGGCGGTTGAGAAATCCCCACCAACCGCGCTTTTCCTCGGTTTTGCTGCCTTCGCCAACTTCGCTATGGCTTTGGCGGCCTGCATGGCCTCTGGCGGCGTGGGGTTTTCCTGCATATCCACCGGTCAACGGCTCGCGCGTATCTGTGCCCGCCACATTCGCCCGAAGCCGCGCCGATGGCAGCCAGTTCCTGGGCGTCCGCCGGCAGGGCGAGATGCCGCCCATCGTTGCTTTTGTCTGGCGGTATATCTGTTCCAGCAGCAGTATGTCGCCTACGCTCAAGGCTTTCGCTTGCGCTGAGAAAGCTGAGCGCTCCGGCGGCGGCGTTGATAGCTCCGCATGCTGTTGCCCCAGCGGTCGAGGCTTCTGGAATTGTGCTCGAACATTTTCCGTAGCGCAAGCGCTATAGGCGCGGTGGAGAAATTGCTGCGAGGTTACTGTAATTGTCTGCAGATGTACCGTTGTCTGACGTCGCGCCGCCTGGTCTGATTGGGTTTGATACCGCGGGCTACGCCGTTAACGTTATAGTGCTGTATTCGCCGCGTGCTCCACGCTAGGTTTGGGGTAAATTGCGCCCTGCGGGCACGTCATAGCCGTTGGCGGGATGATGCCCGTGTCCTTCCCAGTTGAGGTGGTGTACGGTAAAGCCGCTGTTGACGCTGCACTTTTCTTCGCTTGCGCCAGGCTGGCATGGCTGTCAGCAGCGTGGACTCGTGTCCGTGTCGGGAGAAAAGCGGGTGTGGTAGCCGTGTGCCGTTGATGTTTGGCTCGCTGGATGGAGCAGATTGCCCATTTGGTGGCATGCTGCAGTTACGTCGATTTTGCCGTGCGGTTGGCGAGCGCCGCCGTGCTGGGTTGCTGAAAAGCGGTGGCATGTTGCCGCCGGAGGTTCAGCGCTCGCCGTTGGGCGTTATCGGTAATGAGGCAAAGGTCTTTGTCGCCAGATTCTGCTGCGAGGGCGCGGCCGCCTGAAGCTGCAGCTTGCTCGGCGCAGGCGGCAAGGAGGTTTGTCGAGTCTGCGCAGCGGTTTCACGGTTTATTCTCTCATGCGGCGGCGGACCGCTTTCGTCGCTGCTGTCGAGGTTTCTACGTTGTTTTGTTTGAAGTCGGGACGTTTTGGCGGTCGATGTCGCCGTAGTGATGTCGGAGAACCGACCATCAGGCCGGTCTCAGCTTTTGACGGTTTTGCTTACCTTTGCAGGGCGCGGTCCAGAGGGGCGTATTTTTCTTTGTATTGGGATTCGCAGGCTGCAGGAAGCGGGTCGATCAATCGCGTTTTCAGCTGCTGCGGTCCAACGGCGATATTCATATCTGAGCTCTGGGCTTTAAAGGGTTTCGGGCGTTGTAGATGTGCAGTTCGGTGCGGCTGCGGATGGTGCCGAATACGTCGACGGTCACAAACTATGGTCGCTGTCGGCGTGCCCGGGCGGTACGGTACCTCGATGCCCGCCTGGGTAGAGAGATGGTTTGGACGAGGTTTGGGTCAAGGAAGGAAACGTCGCGGGATGCAATCAGGGTTTCGTTGCGGTGAGTCGCCCGTGCCGTTGACGGACATGATCTGGCAGACCGTTCATGCCTGCGTGCGCTGTTTTTCTGGTCGGGGCGGCGGCAGCGTTCAGAGCGATGTGGAAGTGGAATGGCCTGGAAAGTTGCAGTCGCTAACGCCAGCTTTAGTAGCGTGTCAGTAGTATCGTAGGTGGGGTAGCTGCCAGCTGGGTGGCGCTGGCGAGGGTTGTTTGCAGCCGCCGCGAATCAGTGCGTCGATGGCATGGCGTCACGCCGGTAATGCCGCCGAACTCTGTCTCCGCCGCCCGCAAAGCAGAGACGTAGCGGCGACTTTGCCGGCCTTTCAGGCGGACAAATCCATCGTGCGAAGGGATGGCGGTCAACGTGCCGCAGCCGGCTAGAGGTAAAGGCCGTCTGAAAACCTACTTTACTGGTTTTTCAGACGGCCTTTTTAAAAGGTAAGGAGTTCGACTACATATTGCTACGTAGCGCTTTGCAACTGGCCTTTTCGGGTATGCTCATGAACATGTTTTACAATTTTGATGCTCCGTTTGCACATCCTTTTTGATGGGCAATAAAAATTCCGTTTTGCGGTTTTGGGTTGCGGCGAAACGAAACCGTTTATCAGAACAAAAATCGGGCAAAGCCTGCTTACGTCATAAGTTCAATTTGAGGAGTATCTGCATGGGATCCGATGTACGGTACGTCTGGCCTTTATCTCATAGCGGTCCTGCTTATCGGTTTGGCCGCTTATTTTTCTCGCGCGATTTCGGCGACTATATTCTCGGCGGGCCGCAGTCTCGAGCCCTGTTTGTACCGCGATGTCGGCGGCTGGATGTCTGGCTGCTGCTGATGCGGTTGCCCGGGGCGACGTATCTGAGCTTTGGCTGAACGAGGCTGATCGCCATCGGCCTGGTGGTCAGCGCGTATTTTCAACTGGCTTTTGGTGGTGGGAGCGGTCTGCGCGTGCATACCGAATATGCCAATAATGCACTGACGCTGCCGGATTATTTCTTCCACCGTTTCGGTGCCGGCGGCATCTGATGAAGGTGATTTCCGCTATTATTATTTTGTTTTTCTTCACTTTTATTGCGCGTCGGGTATTTGTCTGCCGGTGCGACCCTGTCAAAGCCTGTTTCATGGTATGTCTACAACCCAGCGATGTGGCTCGGTCGCGACCTATCGCCTATACTCTAGGCGGCTTCTTGGCGGTGAGCTGGACGGATACGTTGCAGGCGCTGATGATTTTTGCGCTGATTCTGGCGCCGGTGATGGTGTATCTGAGCTGGGCGGAGCCGACCAGATGAGCGCAGCCATCCAGCATGTCGCCGCGGGTACGGGTAAAGAATACGGCAGCCTGCTGCGCACGACCGTTATCGGCATTGTTTCACCGCTGCATGGGGGCTGGGTTATTTCGGGCAGCCGCACGTTTTGGCGCGTTTTATGGCGGCCGAAAAGTGCGAAATCGCGTATCCGCCGCCGCATCGGCATGACTTTGGATGGTGTTGTGTCTGGCGGGTGCGGTAGCGGTCGGCTATTTTCGGTAGTGTCAGTGCGATCGGGAGAATCCGATCAAGTCTCTTCCATGAACGGCAACCACGAGCGTATTTTTATCGCGCTTTCCACCCTTGCTGTTCAACCCCTTGGATTGCGGGCATTATTTTGAGCGCGATTCTGGCGGCGGTGATGTCCACTTTGTCCCGCCAGTTGCTGGTTTGTTCCAGCGATTACCGAAGACTTCTACAAGGCTCTTGCGCAAACATGCGGAACAGAAAGAATTGGTATGGGTGGGGCGCGTGATGGTCTTGGCGGTGGCGGTCATCGCGATTCTGATTGCGAGCCGACCCCGAAAGCAAAGTGCTGGGTTTGGTGTCTTACGCATGGGCCGGTTTCGGCGCGGCTTTCGGACCGGTGGTGATTTTTCGGTATTGTGGAAACGCATTACCGCCTACGGCGCGCTTTCGGGCATGATTGCGCGGCGCGCTGACCGTGGTGGCATGGGCGGAATGGGTGAAGAAACCTGCCTTGGCCGCACACGATGCCGACCTGCTGACTTTGTATGAAATCGTTTCCCGGATTTATTGCCTGCGCGCTGGTGACGAGTGTTGATATCGCTGATGAGACAAAGTACAGCTTCAAAGGCGCCATTACCGAGCGTTTCGAAAAAGCGGATGCAGGTACAAAGCGGCGAAATAAGACCGAAGGCCGTCTGAAAACTTATTGTTTTCAGACGGCCTATGTGAGATGTTATCATATAAATGAAGTCCGGAGCGGATTGCGAACCGTCTTCCTGTTTTTGCACAACGAACCTAAGATAAAACGGAGAAAGCATCATGTTTTGATTTTTGCATTACCGACACAAACCTCCTCACGCCAAGCCGTTACCGATGTCCTACCGCCGCGACGAAACCGAGGCCGTGCAGGACATGCTGCAACGCGCGCAGATGAGCGACGAAGAGCGGCGGGCCGCCGATACGCTGGCGCGCCGCTTGGTTACTCGGGTACGCGCCAGCCGCACTAAGGCCAGCGGCGTCGATGCCCTGATGCACGAATTTTCCCTGTCGAGCGAAGAGGGCGTGGCACTGATGTGTCTGGCCGAAGCCCTGCTGCGCATTCCCGACAAAGCCACGCGCAACAAGCTGATTGCGGACAAACTTTCAGACGGCAACTGGAGCACCTTAACAACAGCCCGTCGTTGTTTGTCAACGCCGCCGCCGCGTGGGGGCTGCTGATTACCGGCAAACTGACCACCCGACCAGCGAGCAGAAGTCTGGTCGGCGCTGAACCGGCGCTGCTGGGTAAAGGCGGCGAACCGCTGATACGTAAAGGCGTGGACTACGCCATGCGCGCCTCTTGGGCAAGCAGTTCGTAACCGGACCGACCATCGAAGAAGCCCTGCAAACGGCGAGGGAACGCGAAAAATGGGCTACCGCTATTCGTTCGATATGCTGGGCGAAGCCGCTACACCAAGCCGATGCCGACCGCTACTACAACGATTATGTGCAGGCCATCCACGCCATCGGTAAAGACGCCGCGGGCAGGGGCGTGTACAGAAGGCAACGAGTATTTCCGTCAAAACTTTTCCCGCCATCCACCGCGCTATTCCCGCGCCCAACACGGACGCGTCATGGGCGAACTGCCGCCGCGCCTGAAAAGAGCTGTATCTGTTGGGCAAAATACAATATCGGCATCAATATCGACGCCGAAGAAGCCAACCGCCTGGAGCTGTCGCTGGATTTGATGGAGGCGCTGGTGTCCGACCCCGATCTGGCCGGTTACAACGGCATCGGGTTTCGTGGTACAGGCATACCAGAAACGTTGCCCGTTCGTCATCGATCTACCTGATCGACCTTGCCCGCCGCAACAATCAAAACTGATGATACGCTTGGTCAAAGGCGCGTATTGGGACAGCGAAATCAAATGGGCGCAGGTGGACGGCTTGAACGGCTATCCGGTCTACACCCGCAAAGTGCACACCGACATTTCCTACCTTGCCTGCGCGCGCAAACTGCTTTCCGCACAAGACGCCGTGTTCCCGCAATTCGCCACCCACAACGCCTACACGCTGGCGGCGATTTACCAGATGGGCAAAGGCAAGGGATTTTCGAACACCAGTGTCTGCACGGCATGGGCGAAGCCGTTGTACGACCAAGTGGTCGGGCCGCAGAACTTGGGCCGCCGCGTGCGCATTTACGCGCCGGTCGGCACGCACGAAAAGCTCCTGCTGGCCTATCTGGTGCGCCGCCTGTTGGAAAACGGTGCGAATTCGTCGTTCGTCAGCCAGATTGTCGACGAAAAATCAGCATCGACCAGCGATCCGCAGCCCGTTCGACACCATTGCCGAACAGGCATCCACCTGCACGCCGCGCTGCCGCTGCTGCCGCGCGATTTATACGGCAAAGGCCGTCTGAATTCCCCAAGGCTTTGATTTGAGCAACGAAAAACGTGTTGCAGCAGCTTCAGCAAGAATTGAACCGAGCCGCCGCGCAGCAGTTTCACGACGGCCTCCGTCGTCAACGGCAAAGAGCCGTCCGGTCGGAGCGGACAGCAGGTGCGCAATCCCGCCGATCACAGCGACGTTGTCGGTTCGGTCAGCTTCGCCGGATGCCGCGCTGGCGCAGGAAGCCGTAGCCGCCGCCGTGGCTGCCCAGGCCGCATGGAACGGTACGCCTGCCGCCGAACGAGCCGCCTGCCTGCGCCGTTTCGCCGACCTGCTCGAGCGGCACGCTCGGCACTCATGATGCTGGCCGTGCGCGAAGCCGGTAAAACAGCTGAACAACGCCATCGCGGAAGTGCGCGAAGCCGTCGATTTCTGCCGCTACTATGCCGACGAAGCCGAACTACACCCTGCCGCAGGGTTCTCGGGCGTAGGCACCATTGCTGCCACTCAGCCCGTGGAACTTCCCGCTGGCGATTTTCACCGGCGAAGTGGTCGCCGCGCTGGCCGCGGGCAATACCGTCGTCGCCAAACCCGCCGAACAGACCAGCCTGATAGCCGGTTATGCCGTATCCCTGATGCACGAAGCCGGTATCCCGACTTCCGCGCTGCAACTCCGTCCTCGGCGCAGGCGACGGTAGGCGCGGCGCTGACGCAGGACCCGCGTATCGGCGGCGTGATTTTCACCGGTTCGACCGAAGTTGCGCGCCTGATTAACCAAACGCTGGCCAAACGCGACGACAGCCCCGTGCTGATTGCCGAAACCGGCGGGCAGAACGCTATGATTGTCGATTCCACCCCGCGCTGGCGGAACAAGTCTGCGCCGATGTGCTCAATTCCGCTTTTCGACAGCGCCGGCCAGCGCTGCTCCGCCCTGCGTATTTTGTGCGTTCAGGAAGACGTTGCCGACCACATGATCAAAAATGATTAAAGGCGCGATGGACGAGCTGGTCGTCGGCAACCCGATTGCGCTTCGATACCGACATCGGCCCGGTCATCGACACCGAAGCGCAGCAAAACCCTCGCTCGCCCATATCAACAGGATGAAGGGCATTGCCAGTCGTATCCACAAAAATCAGGCCGTCTGAAAACGTGAATCCCGACAACGCCACCTTCGTCGCCCCGATAATGTTCGAGATTAAACGGCCTCGGCGAATTGCAGCGCGAGTTTTTCGGTCCGGTGCTGCACGTCGTCCGCTATCCCGCCGACGGGCTGGACAAACTCATCGATCAGATTAACGGCAAAGAGCTACGCGCTCACCCACGGCGTACACAGCCGCATCAGACGGCACGGTCGAACATATCCGCAGCCGCATCGAATCCGGCAATGTTTACGTCAACCGCAACATCGTCGGTGCAGTCGTCGGTGTCCAACCTTCGGCGGCCACGGCTTGTCGGGAACAGGCCCCAAAGCGGGCGGTCCTTCTATCTGCAGACGCCTGAGCCGTCTGAAAGAATGGACTGCGCCGACCCTGAGCAAAATCGGCCAAGTGGACGAAGCCGCGCTCAAACGCCTCGAAACCCTGTTGCACGGCCTGCCGTTGCCGCAGAGTGAGAAAATGGCCGCCGCCGCTTCGCTGGGCCAGTCCGCGTCCGCACTCTGCGCAAAGCCGAATCCGTCCTCTCCGGCCCGACCGGCGAACGCAACGTATTGAGTTGGCACGCCCCCGCACGCGTCTGGCTCTACGGCGGCAGCCTAGCCGCATCCTTCACCGCGCTGGTGCTCGCTGGCTTCCGCAGGCGTGCAAAGCCGTCGACTGCTGCCCGATCACCCGCTGGCCGCTTATGCCGACAGACTGGACGGACTGCTGGCCGTAACCGACAGCCCGAAGCCGCAGGCATCAGTCATGTCGCCGCGCTGGAACCGCTGCCGGTGCGCGCAAACGGGTGCTGGCAAACCCGACGACGCGCTTGTCCGCATCCTGCCGTCTGAAAACGGTTTGGACATTTTGCAGGTGTTTGAAGAAATCTCGTGCGGCATCAACGCTACCGCCGCGGGCGTAACGCCAGCCTGATGGCCATGGCCGACTGATTGACCGCCGGCAGGCTGGAAAGGCCGTCTGAAAAAGTTTTCAGACGGCCTTTTCAGACCAAATAAAAGCGGTTATGATGCCGCCCTTAGCCGTTGCCGTATCCTAAACAGGTCAAATGGTTTAAAACTGTCCTCCGTTCGCAGAACAGGCATACCGTGCAGTTATCGGCATGGCGGCGATACTGACTAATAAAACGGCAATGGAATGAAACGTGCGGGCTGCGGCCGTCGGCGGGCGCAGAGCGTGGCGGCATATTGCGCAACAACAAACACGGGTATTTATGAAGATTTTTTCTGATTATCAAGGTCTTGATTTTCTTGGTGTTCCTTCTTTTGGCGGTCAGCAATATCCAGACGGTCGAGTTTAACTACCTGCCGGACAAGGAATGCAGATGCCTTTGGTGGCCGTGCGTTTGGTGCGTTCGTCATCGGCGTGCTGCTCGGCATGTTTGCCCTGTTCGGACGGCTGCTTTCACTGCGTAGCGAAAACAACCGCCTGCGCAACGAGACTGAAGAAAAACGCCCGTGTGGTTACCGCCGCACCACAGGCCAAACTGCCTGATAACGCAGCGCCGCCCCGCAGGAACTGCCGCTAAGGAATGATATAAGAACGAAATCTGGGTCATCCTGCTGCCAATTATCCTGCTGCCTGTGTTTTTGCGATGGGCTGGTTCGCCGCCCGCATCGATATGAAAACGGTGTTGAAACAGGCCGAAAAGCGTGCCGACGGGGTTCTATAAAAAGCCTTGACGCGCTGGTCGGCCGCAACAGCGGCCGCGCGGCGTCGCGAATTAGCCGAAGTGATCGACCAGCAGCCGCAGTCACGATTTGAACCTGACGCTGGGCAAACTCTACCGCAGCGCGGGAAAACGACAAAAGCCATCAATATGCCGCGCGCTGCTCGATTCTCCGGATACGGTGGACGACAAACGGGAGCGGGTATTATTCGAACTGGCGCAGAATTATCAGAGCGCGAGGCCTGGTTGACAGAGCGGAACAGATTTTTCTGGAACTGCTGGGCGGCAATATGGCGCGTGAGCGCGCGCCAGCACCCTGAGTGAGCATCTGCCAGCAGGACCGCGACTGGGTGAAAGCCATCGAAATGGCGCAGCTTCACGACCATGACGAACAGACGCCGTTTGAAATCGCACAGTTTTATTGCGAACTGGCGCAGGCGGCCTGTTTAGAGTCCGATTTGGAAACCGCCCGCGACAGTCGTCATAAAGCTCTGGATACCAATAAGTAACGTGCCAATATGATTCTGGGCGACATCGAATCCAAAACAAGGGCGATTTTCCTGCGGCGGTGGCGGCATGCAGCGCCATCAAGCGGCAGAATCCGCCTATCTGAGGCATGGTCGGCGAAAAACTTTACGACGCCTATGCCGACTGGGAAAAAGCAGGAAGAAGGCTTAAACGTGCTTATCGGCTATGTGGGACCTTTCCCGATTTGGATTTGATCAACGTGATTTACGAAAATCGCTTTGTTGCTCGAGGGAGGGCCGGCCGCCGAAACAGCGGTCGAGCTTGCGGCGCAAACCGGATTTGAACGGCGTGTATCGGCTGCTCGGCCTGAAACTGAGCGATATGAATCAGCGTGGAAAGCCGATGCCGACATGATGCGCGCCGTCGTCGGCCCGCCAACTGCAAAAGCGTGATGTACCGCTGCCGCAACTGCCATTTTCAAAATCGCATGGTATTTTTCTGGCACTGCCCGCCTGCAGCCAGTGGGAAACTTTCACGCCGGTCTCTGCATTGAGGTGTGAACAGGTATTAAATAGCAAGGCCGTCTGAAAAGTTGTTTCAGACGGCCTTTATGTCCGCCTTAAGCGTAATGCCGCTCTTCGCCTTTGCCGTCCACATTCTCGGCGCAGCGTTTGCAGATGGTTTCATGACCCGCGACGGAGCCGATGTCGGGTGAAAAGCAGTTCGCATTTTCGCCGTCGCTGGTTTTGGCGGTTACGGCGAGTTCGCTGCCGGTTTTGACTTCGGCTTTGACACCAAGAGGGCAAAGGCAACTCTTCGCCCAAGGCGTTCAGGTAGTCGGCGGTTGCTTCCGGCGGTGATTTCGGCTTCGCCTGCAAGGACGAACCGACAGTTTTGTCGGCGCGCAGCGGTTCGATGGCGGCGTTAACCACGGCGCGGGCTTCGCGCACAGCGGTCCATTTGTGCAGCAGCGGCGCTTCGCCGGCGCTGGCGGGCGGGAAGTTGTGCCAGGTGTGGAACAGCACGCTGCGTCTTCTGCCGCCGCCGATGATGTCCCACGCTTCTTCGGCGGTGAAGCAGAGTATCGGCGACATCAGCAGCACCAGGCTGCGGGTGATGTGGTAGAGCGCGGTTTGGGCGCTGCGGCGGGCGTGGCTGCCGGCTTGGGTGGTGTACAAGCGGTCTTTGAGGATGTCGAGATAGAAGGCGCCGAGTTCTTCGGAGCAGAATTGACGATGTCCCGCACGGCAAAGTGGAAGGCGTAGCGCGGGTAGTGTCGCCGGCCACGCGCTCTTGCAGCAGGCGGGCAAGCACCAAGGCGTAGCGGTCGATTTCCACCATATCGGCAAAGGGTACGGCGTCTTCAATCGGGCTGAAGTCTCAGGTTGGCAAACAGAAAGCTCAGAGTGTTCCGGATGCGGCGGTAGCTCGGTAACGCGTTTCAGGATTTCTTTTGGAGATGCCAGCTCGCCGGAATAGTCGGTGGCGGCCGCCCACAGGCGCAGGATGTCGGCGCCGAATCTCGTTATAGACTTCTGCGGGGCGACGACGTTGCCGATGGATTTGACATTTTGCGCCCGTTTTGGTCAACTGACAAAAACCGTGGGTCAGAACGCGTGCTTGTAGGGCGCGTCAGCTGGAGCGTGGCGCAGCCGGTGAGCATGGAAGATTGGAACCAGCCGCGGTGCTGGTCGCCGCCTTCGAGATACAGATCGGCTGGCCAGGCCAGCTCTTCGCGCTGTTTGAGCACGGAAAAGTGGGTGCTGCCGGAATCGAACCATACGTCCATGGTGTCGGGCAGTTTGTCGTACTGTTCGCAGTCTTCGGGCGACAGCAGCTCGGCTTTGTCGAGTTCGAACCAGGCGTTGATGCCTTTTTCTTCGATGCGTTTGGCGATCCAGCAGCGCGGCGGAATCGGGATGCAGCTCGCCGCTTTCTTTGTGGGCGAAGAAGGGTCATCGGCGTGCCCCAGTAGCGCTGGCGGAAACCACCCAGTCGGGGCGACCTTCGATCATCGCCTGCAAACGGGCGCGCCCCCAGGCGGGGAAAAATTCGGTGTCGTCCACCGCTTTGATGGCTTTGTCGCGCAGGGTTTTGCCGTCGGTACCGGCTTTGTCCATGCCGATAAACCACTGGGCCCGTCGGCGCGGTAGATCAGCGGGGTTTTGGTGGCGCCAGCAGTGGGCGTAGCTGATGCTCGATTTTGGCTTCGCACAGCAGGCGCCTGCTCGCGCAGCCAGTCGATAATCACCGGATTTCAGCCTGCCATACGGTCATGCCCGCCACGCGCGGCACTTCGCCGATGTAGCGGCCTTCGGCATTGACCGGATTGTAGAGTTCGATACCGTATTTGTTGCAGACAAAATAGTCTTCCAAACCGTGCGCGGGCGCGGTGTGCACCACGCCGGTACCGGCATCGGTGGTAACGTGTTCGCCCAGTAGCAGCGGAATATCGCGCTCCAAGAAGGGATGACGGCACATGCAGGCCTTCCAGCGTAGCGCCGCTGGTTTCAGCCAGCACGGGCAGCCTGAAAAACCGTAGCGCTCCAGAGCGGCTGCTACCAGGTCTTTGGCCAAGAGCAGGCGGCCTCTGGGCGTGTCTGATCAGCTGGTAAACAATACGTCTCACCGGCGCTGAACTGCCTGGCTGGCGGGCAGCGTCCACGGCGTGGTCGTCCCGAAATCACCGCAAAGGCTGACGCATCGTTTTCAGGCAGCCTGAAAGCCTCGGCCAGCGCGAGCGGATCTTGGAAAGGATAGGCAACGTCGATAGCGTGCGAGACTTTGTCTTTGTATTCCACTTCCGCTTCGGCCAGCGACGAACCGCAGTCCAAACAAAACTGCACCGGCTTGGCACCGCGATACAGATAACCAGCCTTGTAAATCTCGCCCAGCGTGCGCACGGTGTCGGCTTCGGGTCCGGTAGTCACGGTCAGGTAGGGTTTGTCCCAGTCGCCCAGCACGCCCAGACGGATAAAGTCTTTTTCTGGCGGCAATCTGCTCGGCGGCGTATTCGCGGCACAGCTCGCGAAAACGGCTCGGCGGCATGTCTTTGCCGTGCAGCTTTTCCACCATCACTAATCGGCAGGTCGGGCAGTCCCAGCCCGGCACATAGGCGCGTCGAAGCCGGCACGCGTTTTGCTGCGGATGATGATGTCTTTGAGAGATTTTGTTGACGGCATGACCGATGTGGATGTCGCCGTTGGCACTGGCGGGCCGTCGTGCAGGATGTTCGGACGGCCTTTGGCGATTTCGCGCAGTTTTGATAGCGTTTGTGCTCGTACCAGCTTTTCAGCCACGCAGGCTCGCGCTTGGCGAGGTTGCCGCGCATCGAAACGGGCTGAGCAAGTTTACGGTTTTGCTGTAATCGGTCATGTTGTGATTCCTCTATGGTTTCGGTATTTCGGTTTCAGACGGCCTTATCTTCGGCTTTATTAAATCAGGCGGGGCCGAGGCCGTCTGAAAATAAAAATCATTGTAGCCCAATTGCGTTGATTTTATATGGCTTGCTGCAGGGGTTTCTATTGGCGCCAGCGTCTTGCATCGTCCATGTCCTGCAAATCTGCGTTTTCAGCTCTTCGATGCTGGCGAATTTCGTTCGTCGCGCAGTTTGTGCAGGAAGCGGACGAAGATGCGTTGGCCGAGGTCGCCGTCGAAATCAGAACAGGTGGACTTCGAGTTTTGCGAACGGTTGTTGCTGACGGTGGGTTGAAGCCGAAGCTGGCGACGCCGCCGCGTGCCGAACGCGCCGTCCGCTTCGACGACGAACACCGCCGCTGAGGGGCGTGGTGGTAAGGTGCAGGCTGGATGGTGGCGGTGGGGGCGTTGATGGTGCGGCCGAGTTTCTGGCAGCCGTGTTTGGCTGCCGCTCAAGAAACGTAATCATGTCCCAAGAGTTTTTGGCGTGTTCAACAGGCCAAAGTCTGCGAAAGTGCCTGACGCGGACGGCAGTACTGCTGGTGCGGATGTCATCGACGATTAACGGAGGGTGCGTTCGGTCTGCATGTCGGGCTGTTGCGGCAGCTCGAAGCAGCCTTCGCGGCCGCGCCGAGCGGAAATCGTCGCCGATGAGCCGGAGTAGCGCGTGTCGAGCGTTTGGCGGCAACAGCCGGTCGATAAACTTTCTGTTTGGGCGACCATGTCGGCCAAAGCTCTGGTCGAAACGCAAAAGCCGACGCGCGCGTCGACGCAGCGGTTTCGCGCAACAGGCGCAGTTTGGTGCGCAACAGCAGGCTGATGCGGTAGGGCAGTTTTTGACCGGCCTGCGGGCGAAAAATTCTTTGGGTTGCAGACCGAAAATGACGACGGCGACGGGCGAGCCGCTGCAAGTCCGCGGCTTCGTGTTTGAAGTCTGCAGGATGTGTTTTGTGTGTCCGGTGTGCGCGTCGAAAAGTTGCCGATATGGTAACGGCGGCGCCGCGAAGAAAGTCGGGCGCGTTGGCCTGGCTGTCCAGAGACGGACTTTTCGCGTAGTCTCTGTTTGTGTGATAAACGGCGGCTATTGTAAACGGATTCGGCAGCGGGATAAATAACGGATGGAGAATGAGGCCGCTCCAGAAAGGGTTTCAGACTGAAAAAACCCGGGTTTACCAACAAAACGGCGGCCGGTAAAACCGGATGGTAGAGTCCCAGTCGTCACAAATAGTAACGCGCCTCGCGCAACTGCTGGGCGATGTGGTTCTGCCACGCCATCTTGTAGCAGGTTGAACAGTTGGGCGACTTTTGTCGACGTATTTCAAACGGAACTCTTTTTGTTTGGCGGCGGTTGGCGGGCGGATTGTCAGCCTGCTCGAAACTGCTGGCGCATCAGTTCGGCGGTGGCCTTGTCGCATTGTGCGGCAAGGAGATTCCGCAGGTTTGCTCGTAGCGTTTCGCGCGGCGGCACGGGCGGCTTTCTGTTCAGGCGTGGTCGCGCGGGCGTGAAGAATGCGGCTGCGGCGGAAAGGATAAGGACAGGTGTGTAAAACGTTCATGTTGCGCTCTCTCGGTTTCAGACGGCCCAGCGGGCAAACGGGCTGCCTGTGCGGCCCCTATGCTTAATGTACGCCAAATTGATAACGGCTTGCAAGTAGCGTCGCGATTGGCATTCCGAGCAGACGGATATTGCTGTTTCGATTGGTTGTTATTTTTCCGATGTGCCGGTAATATAGTGTTAAACGGCTGATGGGGCCTCGGAATGTTGATTATGATTACAAAGCTCTCCGGACGTTTTCAGACGGCCTCAAGGATTTGTATTTCCATTGCGAAAATTCCATGAACATTTGACCGTTGACCGTTGCAGTATTGGGCTTGGCACTGGCCGGTTGCGTTACCAAACCCGTTACCGAGCAACAAAGTGCCAGCAAAACCGCCGTTTACGGCCTGGGCGGTGCGGCAGTGTGCGGCATTGTCGGCGCGTTGACCCGGCGGGGCGCGCGCAATTCCGCGCCTTCAGCCTGCGGCGCCATCGGCGCGGGGTAAGCGGCTATGGATTATCAGGCGAAAAACTGCGCGAAAGTCCTGGCCAATACCGATGTGAAGGTCGAGCAGCAGGGCAACCAAATCAAACTGGTGATGCCTGACGTAACTCGCCACCAACAGCGCCACGTTGAGCGCCAACGCGCGCGACGCGCTGACCGCCACATCAAAACGCTGGTCCAGTATCCGGATACGACGCTGACCATCAACGGCCATACCGACAACACCGGTTCCGATGCCATAAACGACCTCTGTCGCGCAACCGCGCCCAGTCGGTCGCCCTTTCCTGCAATCGCAGGGCGGGCCGTCGCGCCTGACCACCGCCGGCCACTTCGCATAGCCGGTCGCGTCCAACGCCACACCGGAAGGCCGCGCGCAAAAACCGTCGCGTAAAATCTGATTAACCTTGACAAAACGCCATCAAAGCGGCGCAACAGTAAGCGGATTAAGGGAAGAGCCGTCTAGTTTCAGACGGCCTTTGGCTTCCTAACAACTTGGCTTTCAGACGGCCTCACCAAACACCGTTAGATTTGCGTTTCGGTTTAACGTTTCGAGGCGGCCTTATCACCAGGCTGCCGCCGTTTTCGCCGTCGGTAACGATGGTCAGCAAACCAGACGGCCTGAGTCCAATGCCTGCCGCAACGGGGCGAACCAGCGTGTTCCCAGCTTTCCAGAATATCGCGGTATGCCCATGTGTCGCCCGTCTGGCCGGTTACAACCAAGTCGTCCAGAAAGGCCGTCTGAAAACGATGCCCTGCTTCGTTCAGCATCGCCTGCCAGGCCTCAAAACGCAAGGCGCGCCGCCGGTGCGTTCGCCTAAATAAACCGCCCATGCGCAGTCGGACGAGAGCAGCGGGCGTGCGGACTGCGTTCTTCAAATCCTGCCACAGCCACAGGCCATTTAACGGCAGGAATTTTTGCGCCGTGCGCTCCACATTGACAGGATGGTTGTGCAGGTACTGTCTATTTCGGTCTGCAGGGCGTCTTCGCCGCCGGCTTGAAACGTCGCCGTTCGGGCCGCAGATATCGAAAACGGGGCAGTGTGCCGCGGGACGGCGCAGCAGCGTTACCAGCCACAAATCGGGCGGATGGAATTGCCAGCCTTCGTGCGGTAAAAACTCGGTCAGGCCGCACAGGCGTTCAGCATCGGTCTGAATCTGGATATATGCTCCGTCGATGACGCTGACTGGTGCATCCCCATCTGTTGCCAGACCGGACTGGCGAAAACGGCTGCCTGTTCTGCGGCGATACCGGATTTTGCTTTGCCGCGTCCAACAGGCTGCCCCCTGCCAGAAAGCGAGAGTTCGGAAGGTGCGCAGCGGCAGACGGTGTATGCCGAAACGCAAAATTTCGTCGAACGAAGGCAGGTCGAGCGGTGGATTTTCGTCGCCGCAGCAGTTGAGCGAAGGATGGCGAGGTCAGATTCATGGCATAGGCATCGGTTAAAACAGTCATTTTACGCGAGAAGCAGCGGCCGCCGAATGCAAATTGACGAATATGCCGCCAAAGTAAAAAACAAGATATGCATTTTTAACGGAACCCTAAAGGCTGCTGGGCCGCCGTTGATCGCTGGGCGTCAGACTGGTCAGTCCGGGTCCGTTGTGGTAAATACAGTAAAGTTCGGAAAACGATGCTGTTAATCGGAAGGTCCCCGATAATAACAGCTGTACAACTGCGTCCGGTTTATGCGGTCGCGGTATAATCTATGGATAAAGTGGACGGGGCGGACCGAACAGGATTTCAGGTTGTTACCAACCACGACAAAACGGCGTGCCGCGTTCCTGCGCGCGCCGCAAAAGAGATGATCGCGTGACCAGTCATAACACCTCTTTTCGACCGTTTTCTGGGACAACAAACCGGTGCGGTGGTCGCTGCTGGGTATTTGCTGCCGGTTTCCGGCGTGATGACGGCTTTCGCCGTTACCGAGCCGATGCGCGATTTGACACCTGGAAAAGTCGAAGAAGAGTATTGGAAGAGCTGCCTTCCGTGTGTGTCGGAAACGGGCGGTTTCCAGTCGAGCTTCTACTGGGCTCAGGAGCGCGTGCGGACGGGCGATTCGCTGGCGATAGTAGCTCACGCGCATGGGCGTGGCGAGGCGGAAATCAAAGCAGATTATGGCGAAAAACAGCGAACGGAATATATGAACCAGCACACGCTGCCGGCCAGTCGAGTCAGCATCGAAAGGTCGACGCGCTTCCGGACGGGTAAACGGACGTGCAGTTTTTCACCGATGAAGAAGCGGAACGCAACCTCGTCGCACTGAAAAGGTAAACGGCAAATGGCGGGCGTCTGCTCGAAGTCGACGCGAAAACCGCATGCCGACTTATTGCGTTTCTCCGTCATCCGTGCGCACTTCGGCGCGCGGTGCGGCAGCACCTGGCCGAGATTCGGTGACAATCCGCGAATCGCTGAGCGAGATTTTTGCCGACGTGCTAACAGTTTGGAAGATTTGAAAAGAAGGCGACACCGTGCGTCTGCTCTACAACCGGTATGTACTTCCGCGGCCCAGCAAATGGAGTACGGGCGACATTTTGGCCGCCGAGTGTGAAGGCAGCCAAAACCTATCGGAGCATTATGTACATGGCCAAGGTAAAGGCGACGAAGAAAGCAGCTACTACAGAGCCAAAACGGCAGATCACTGCAACAGAAAGAAGTTCAAAATATCCAGCCGAGGAGCTCGTCTACGCGTGTTCCTCGCCGTACGTACCGCGTCCATCCTGTTTTGCACACCGTGCATGTACACACCGGTATCGATTATGCCGCGCGCCGGAAGGTACGCCGATTAGAGGCGGCGGCAGACGGCGGTGGTTTCTCCAAAGGCTGGAAGGGCAGCTACGGCAGTACGGTGATGATACAGCACGCCAACGGCGTAGAAACCCTAACCACCTACAGTGCGGGATGAGCGTTTTCTCCGTCTCAGGGAGTAAGGTCAGCGCGGGTGAGATTATCAGCTATGTCGGTACCACAGGGCGTTCCACAGGCCCGCACCTGCACCTACGAAGCGGGAATTGAACAGCCAGCCAGTAAAACCGACGACCCGTGGCCTTGCCGACGCGCGGAAACTGACGCCAGACCAATATGGCGGCATTCCATCAGCTGCAACAACAGAAAAGCCAATGCCACTTTCGCGGCGGTCACGCAGCCTGCCGGTTTCGGTGTGCGCAGCTCGGAACCGTAACGATTTCAAAAGCAAGAAGCTCCTGTATTAAAAGCAGGAAGTTTCTAATCTGAAAGCAGGAATAAAGGCCAAAGTCTCTGAAAGCATGGCGAAAGAAAGAGAGAGACAGGTCGGAGATGTGTTTTACTAAACAACAATCCGATAAATTTTCTGTAAATCAAAAGCGTGATTCAAAATCAAGCGAACAGAAAAGCTGCTTTTATGGTATAAACACGTTTTTACTATAGAAGTTTGGAGACTGACTCATGGCACTGGGTTTGCCAAGGCGACAGTAAACGCCCGATAATACTGGCGGCAACGTATCACACGCCAACAACAAAAACCAAACGTCGTTTTTGCACTAACTTGCAATCACGTCGTTTTGGGTTGAGGTGAAAAACCGCTGGGTGCGTCTGCGTATTTCAACACAGCACCGCGCTACTATCGATAAAGTGAGGCATTGATGCCGTGATTGGCTGATTGCGTGCTCGCGGCGAAGCAATTTACGGATATTTTGAGGATTACTGCAATGCGCGGTAAAATCAGAATTGGAATCTAGTGCCGGTACAGGTCGTTTCTACACCACATACCACAAACGTACTATGCCTGCACACGCTTGAAGTTGGAAATTAAAAATTCGATCGGTAGCCGCAAACATGTTGTTTACAAAGAGCAAATTCAGAAATAACCTGTTTGGTAAATCGAGACGCAAAGCCCTGTATTTAAACAGCTTCTTTTATTATGTATATTAATATTTCCGATGAGACTGTGGTAAAAAGAGACGAGGCCGTCTGAAAATATTTTCAGACGGCCTCGTCTCTTTAAAATAACCTCATCGACAGGAGTCGAACCTGTATTTTACGCTTGGGAGGCGTACGTTCTATCCACGTTGAACTACGGCGAGGCATAAACTAAATTTTCTGCGAAAAACGACAATAAGCAGCAGCGATCAGAGGAGCCGAGCAAGGAACGCCCTCCCAAGAAGGCGACGCCGATGATTTCGCGCCGATAAAGTGGCCTGTCACCAGGAGATCGAGTTGGGCACTCATTAACGGAATTCCGCGTCACTGCAATCCATGCGACCAAAATACCATGCCTGCGGCGGCGAGACATTTTGAGGTTCATAAAGGCCGTCAGGCTGGGTATCTGTATTTTGCCTGAGACCAGCGGGCTTAGCACGCCTATAGTCATAGTATTATGCCGACGGCTACGCCGCGTTTCTCAACCAAAGGAAGATATTGGGACAGTGCGGTCTGCTGCATCAGCAATAACACAGTTGCCGAGTGTGATTGAACCGTTGTTGCTCTTAAAACGCCGACAAAATCAGCAAAACCAGAAATAACGGAATAACGTTCAGATGCACCGGATGTTCCTTAATCAAAGCCAGCTATATTGATACCACGCGCGCAGCGACTCTTCCTGCAGCTGCCGCATTGCCAAAAGGTGATTTCATTGTCGGTGAAGAATATCAAGACGAGGCGACGGCTTTTTCCACTGCTTTGCGCGCTTCATTTGATATGGCATGAGGGAGGGCATTTGGATCTTTCCCACACTTAATCGTGAATTTTTCAAAAATAGCTGCGGTCGGCGTTTTCCAAATACAGGCCGGACATCTTTGCGGCCTGCTCCGAACCGTTGTGCATCAAGTGAGATTAACGGCAGCAGGTGGGTTTGCCTTCGGCGGAAAGTCATCGCGACGTACCGATTTCCTCTGTTTCACCCAGACAATCCAATACGTCGTCGATAATTTGGAAAGGCAGTGCCGACAGCCATGCCGCTAAATCTTCTTTCAGTGCCTGTTCTTTGAGCAGGTTTGCACCATGCCGCCTAAAATAGCTCCCACTTGGGCTGCGGCTTCAAAAAGTTGGCGGTTTTATGACCGGATTACCTGTATATTGTTTTCGGTGATGTCGGTGTGCCGATGTTCATCAACTGCATGACCTCACCTTCCTTGCAATGATGTTGGTTGCGTCCCGCCGTACTTTCTAAAATTTTTCATGCTGCCCGAAAGCAACCATCGAATTGAAATGCACGGGTATATAAAAAGTCGCCGACCATTAACCTGCTGCCACATTGCCGAAAAGGTTCGTTAGCGCTGTCTCGGCCGCGACGCCGTCGGTCGCTTTCATCCACCACATCTGCGTCATGTAGCAGGGTGGAGGTATGGATAAATTCCACCATGGCTGCCAGCGAATACAGTTTTTCATCATCGTATCCGACCGCCTTACCGCTAAAATCGTCGTGATAATCGGGCGCAAACGCTTACCGCCGGCGCGCGCACTGATGATGTAGGTGCCGATTTGAAGGAAATCAAGGCCACATCAGATTTTACGGCCTGATGATTGACGACGACGTTGACTTTGTCGAGGTCTTCACTGGAGGTGTTATTTTGACCGAGGCATGATTTTCAAGCATGGTGGTTAAATTTCAAAGGGCGGCTGCGAGTAAGAACGGATTCTGTTGTATGTAAGTTTAAGATTTATATACGTTTGTCACGCGCAGGATTATAGCAGCAAAACCACCATCAAAAGCACTGCGCTTTCGGCTGGCTTTAAAACGAAGAAGATGGAAATCGGCTTTTGACAAAACAGCACGGGCGGTTGACTAAAATGCGTGCGTTTCACGCAATGATGTGTGAACATTATTAACCTGATTCTCTTACATGGGTTGAGTATGTCGCGGTCGTAAAAACCGGCGGTGAGCGAAATATCGCGGTGCCGTTGGCGGAGAGTGAAAATGCTAGAACCAGGCGCAGCCGAACTCCTCGACAGCGAATCGAGACTGACCGAAGTTTTGATGATTGCTGTCGGCGAATCTGTAAAAGTAGGCGCCCCCTTCGTTGCGAAGCGCGGTACCAGCTTCAAGGTAGTATGGCACTTTGTAGTCGCGGCGAAGAGAGTCCGCATGTTCAAAATGCGCCGCTCGTAAAGCACTTACTACCAGAAGCTTAAGGCCATTACCGCCAAAATTTCGCTGAAATCGAATCGTGGCAATCGCCTGATTATTAATCAGTTTGGGAGTATTAAACATGGCAGAAGTAAAGAAAGCAGGCGGTAGCGCGCGCACCGAGCTCGCGATTCAGAAGCAAAACGTCTGGAGTGTCAGCCTACACGGCAAGCGAGACTGCGATTCCTGCAGGCTCTATCATTTGTTCGTCAACTGCGGCGCAAATTCCGCGCGGTGATAACGTGGGGTATGGGTAGAAAGACCTGCTGTTCGCTAAAAGTGGACGGTTACGTTGAATTCCAAAACTAAAGGCGCGTTAAACCATGGGCCACTATCGGCATCGAAATCGCTACACTGGTGCTGATGGTAATCGGAAAATAATAGTTTAAAGAGGCTGCACTTCATCTTTAATGAGTGCAGTTTGCTAGTTTATTGTTTTTCAAATGGCGGTTTCCCATCCTGATTCTGATAGTATTAAGAAAGAGACAAAAGAGTGCCCATTATTTGAATCTTTTGGTTTATCCTATTGTTGGTTTTTGTTATAATTTATTTTCCAGTAAAACGTACCCCTACCATAGCAGCATGGAAGGGCAGGGATACCTGTACAAGCTGTAATCAGATTCCAAGAGGCCGTCTGAGAACGGACTGCGGTTAATCCATTCATACAAGGATATATTCGCCAGTTTACAAAATGATATTCTCGGTGTCGGCGCGGACCGCCGGTTTGAGTTTTGCCGCAGACTGTAGCGGGCGAGTGGTCTGAAAGATTGCTCACCGTTGAGCAGAAGTCCGCTGGAAGTGTTGCACCCAGAATCCGCCTTACGACGGTGGGAAATCGCGCAACGTTTCACGCGCGAGATTATGCGGCGACTCGGAATATCGCTTATTCCTGAAAACGAATTTATCCGTTACGCGATGCAAGTGTTAAACGGTCAATCCGATTACCAGCTTCATTTTCCACAGCGACAGAGCTCACGCGGAGAATCCACTGGTTATGTAGTTATCTGATTTCAAACCACCACAATATTCGGAAGGCGGCATACGAAGTGGTATCGAGGGGTGGATAATGTGACTATTTTGGCCGGAACCGCCTCTAAAGGAAGTATGAAAACCTCGTCTGATGAGGCGCAGGTTATTTTTGGGAGAAACACGGTGAAGTGTTGGCGGAGGTAGACGTACTCTTGGCCGCGAACTGCGTTTTCATGAAACGCGCGTCGCCAGCTGGTAGTTTCATCGGATATGCGCGCTACAGCCACGCACCATGTTTGTACATGCCGTATGTAGGCATACTTTATCCAACCTTAAGCACAGCATTGGTGTTTCCATTGACGTCGTATCGCATTAGCATATCTGCTAGCCGGTGGATGACCGTAGCTGAGCGATACAGGCGATTACGATTAGACGTCGGCGGAAATCGATGGTCGTAGTTGAAGCGTTGGCTACAGTGAAAAGAACAGTTGAAAAGGCCGCTTGAGATATGGAATTGGTCGGTACCATCCACCATTACCCATTGGTAGGCCTGAATTGCCCAACGGTTTTGCATTTTGCGCGCAGTGCTTTTTGATAGGAGATGCCACGCAGTGGTACCGGCGTCAGGATTACGGCTCATGGTTTTTAACTTGGGATTGTCGAGTGCCGATATGTTGGCCAAACTGGTTCTTGAAAGCGAGCAACGCGGGCAGGATCATTGCGCGCTTCCAGTTTGTTGGGCATCACAGCAGTAAACACATGCTGCATGCCCAGCCCGATAGTTACCACGGGACGAGAATGTTGTTGAAACTTTTTACTAATGAGACTGCTCCAGCTAAAGTGTTGCGCGGGTTGTGCGGCCAAGCAATATTTTCCGCCACTGATTGATTACAAAGCAGTGGTGACCGGTTGATTTGGGTGTGGATTAACCGAAGGCCGTCTGAAACGGTCAATCGTTTCAAACGCGCCCTATATAGCTGAGGCTAAGATTCTTGGGTCAATATTAAAGTATTGTTTTCTGAATTGGATTGTTTTCAGTGCGGTCCAGCTTTTTCGTCAGAATATTTAAAATCACACCATGGGCCGGAAGGAAAAATAAAGGTACAGATAATTAATTTGAACAAATAATAATCGACCAAGGCAATACCTGGCAGTGTGCTGACCCATAAATTCGTCGCTGCGGAATAAAGGCGATACCGAAAAACATCAGCGTATCAAGAGGCATTGCCGAATATGGTTGGAAAAGCGGCTGGTGCAATCCACCATGTTTCCGAACGGCGCACCCTGGTGAAACACAAAATATCTGAAAATCTGGCCGAATACATAAGCCGAAAAGCTGGCGAGAGCGATGCGCCCGACGAGGTAGATTAGGGTGGGACAAGGCTGCCCAACCGGTCCAGTGCGCGCGCTGAACAGTACCGGAAAATACGTATGACAGTAATAGGGCGGGGAAGCGTACACCCATAATTCTACGCGCCAGCCAGCGAGCCGATCCGTACAGCGGCGGCGGATTAAATCGGTGGCTAGATAAAAGGAAAAAGTAAATGCATGTGGTATGTGTGTTGCCAGAAAATGCTTCAAGGAAATTGAACCGAGATAATTACTGGCCGCGATAATCAGGATGTTAGAATCGCGCGAGCCAAAAGCCGGGAGCCTTTGCTGTGACTGGACTTGAGTGAAAATGATACATAGTGTGTTTTGAGTCTTTTTATGGTTTCAGACGGCCTTTTGAATAAATACGAGGCCAAAGTACTGTAAATGAAAGGTAGTTGACGTACGGGGTTACAAGAGCGTCGTATTTAAACAAACGCTTCACGTGCCAATGTTTCAAATTCCGTCTTGGGTTTGCCCAAGCAATTGGCAAAGGATGGATAGCGATGCCGCCGCGCCGTTAATGAATTCACCGCATACGTCGCTGATATCTTCGGATGCATCGGTTTAATCAGGTCGTTCACTTGATGATGATATTGACACGGTCTTCCGTGAAAATCAGCGCATGGTTACGAAAGCTGAACAGATAAAGCGGGTGATTTGCTTTCTACCATTTTAACCGACGGAATGTCGCGGATACCGATGGTCGCGAAATCCAGCTGTCCTGTTATTGGACACAGGCTGGTAAATTCCGAGGACAAATGAATTTGACATGAGAATAATCGTTGTTGGGATGTTTGTTGTCAGATAGCTTCCAATATAGATGGATTGTATTCGGACGGGTATTGGGTCTTCGTTTGCCCAGCAGCGAGATGTCGCCCAGTTCTTCGAGTATGACGAGACATTTTGGATTTCCTTAGTTTTTAATGTGGGAGGATTTCCGAGACCACGATGCAGGTTTTCAATATCAAATGCGGAAAATAGTGTGGAAAATGATGCTGAGATACGAAAAATGAGGTTGGTGTTTTTATACTTGGAATATCCGAACAATGAAATGAGCTGTAAGTGACTGGCATTTAGTTGATTGAAATTTGAAAGTAAATTTTCAGTAATTTGTACTGAGAAATAGTATCGGCATGATTGCACGTTGAACTAAGTTCAAGAGAGGTAATCTCTAATGCCCCGACTCATCATGGATAAGGCACAAATCAAAAAGTATATTATGTAATAATCTCATGTATTATAAAAGATATATGCAGTCACTTAACCTCAAATAATAATATCTTATGTGCATAATAACACCGTTTGTTGTTTGTAGAAACCGATTGTCTGATTTTTATTATAAAACATAAAGCAAATAGCTGAATTAGTATACCGCTACACGATCAAGTACTCAGTACACATTATTTAAGCTGAGGCAGGCGACATCTTGGTCTGTTCCACGCGGCCTCTAAAGGCAAATCTAAAATTTATTAACGAAGAGAATATGCAATGAGTTTTTCACTAGCTGAATTAGTCAACGCGCTGCGCGTGTTATCTGGACGCTTGCCTGATGCTTTCCGGAACAACAAACCCAAGTGGTGCAGATTACTGCAGTGTAACCGAGCGTCTGAGCGACCATTTGAATGATGAGCTGATAGTGGTAGCATCAATAGGAAATTTGTGGTTCGCTATGATGGCAGTGTGTGCCTCAGCGAACAGCGAGATACTGCCTTCGCGCCTGAGCGATAGCGATGTAGTTGACCCGATTGCCAGTGCGACGCGTCTGTCTGATGAAATGGTGGAACGAGGATGGGTGGAACGGCATATCAATCCAACAAGACCGCCGTCAGATTGTGTTAAAATTGACTCCCGAAGGTGAAGCGTTTATCCAAAAAGTGTGGCCGCAGGTATCCAGTGAAAAGCGGTGAAGCTTGGCGGGATTTCCACCAATGAAGATGCTGCGTTGCAATATCTATGGGAGCAAGTTGCTGAACCGTTTTGGAAGGCTGATTGCAGACAATAAATATGGCAGGCGGCAGGATTAACAGGGAGTCTGTCGCATGAAAATTCAATATTGCAAATGGAGCATAGGCGTTTTTAACCGTATGCGTTAACGTGCCTGTGCCCAATTCGGCAAACAGGCGCACGGGTGGAAGAACCAACGGCGTATTCAGTATCCGAAGGCAAATCAGCAGTAATGGCTAAAAGATGCGTGGTGGTTGCAGCTACGATAAAAACTTAATTTGCTGATTGCCCGACGATTCAAACATCTCCGATTTAAGAGTAGCGAAAGCTCGTTTTTGATCGACTCAGGCACAACTGGGTCTTACGGAGGCAACAACCAAAAGCCCAAATAAGGTTTTTCGGTGCGCGGAGCCGGAGCATATGTTTCACCAAGCCTGCTTCGCGGCAAGGTGAAACAGATAATACTCTGTACTAGCCAATGCAGCCTTGCAAGAAGCTGGGAGTTTGATTTTTGGGGGTAAAACCGGAATCAAATTGCTTCAGGTTTTAGGTAAACGGCGAGCAATTCTTTATAGAGGCCCGCCAGACCAAGATGATATTTGAGCTGATGCCATTGCTGCAGTATTTTGCATGCAGATCTGAAGGAACAGCAAAAATTGCTTGCCGTCGTACTGAAACGAGCTGATAGAACTCACAACTGATGCAGCGCCGTGTCGAAGCAAGCTGATGCCGCCTGAATCACTTTTATCAGATAGAATTGTTACAGCATCGTTTACAGTTGGAGCGATGTGTCATTAGAACGCAAACTGCCAAAGTCCGTAACAGCTTGTCGGCTTTACATGCGCATACGTTTGCCCGTTCGGTTTCCCGAGAGATGGCAAAGCGTACCGAATTACCTGTCGACAGAATTTGTATGCTGATCTAGCGCTGTACGCCCTGATATTGCAGTTCAAAAATCGCTGGAATCAAAATATCATGCAATTAAAATCAACTGAGGCCGAGTTTATCCCAATATTGAAGTTGAAAGTATTTGGCCGGCATGGCGCCTATTGATGCGTTTAATGTGATACATGGGCGCAATTCAGCAGTAACGGCATACTTCCTGCATTAAATCTTCAATACCTCCGGAGCGTTAGAGTCTAGAATTGTGGGGTAGGCGTGCCGAATATAACGAACAAGTTGCGATATGTGATCGGACGGTCTTAAACGCTATACGTTCGGCTGCGGATGCAGTGAGTGGATTACCAAAGTTTGCAAGCCAAGAAACTTGTATGGGATGGAAAATGTTGAATACTTCCGGAAAATCAAATGCGTACGGGCGGTTCAAAACCGTGTAAAAAGTTGGTTTGGAAAACGGATTGGGTGTGTTGCAAAAACAGGAAGAAAGGTTGCGGCTCAAATGCAGGCGGTCAATATCAAGCGGAATACCTGACGGCATGGAGTAACCCATGCTCAGTTGGGTGGTGGTGTCAAATAACTGTCAGCGATTTTTCAGACGGCCTAGATTGTTGTATCGCGAAAAATTCAAATTTCTACTTTGATTTTTACAGGGACGATTACTTGAAGGGGAATGTTGAAAGAATTATCTGGAATCTGAGTGTCAGTCTAGGTAAAATTACGCGTGTTACTGTAAACGTATATTGATACTATTGCTTGATTAAATAGTAAAGCAATTATAGAATGCACGCCGTTCTTTATTAAGTGTTTAAATTAACTATATAGAAATTTCTTTTGGCATAAATCGTCCGTAAATCGGTATGATTCAAAATATTTTTAGGTAATATATTGACTTTCATAATAAGACTTATAATCAATTGAGACTTGTAATCAGGATTTATAAACTCATGAGCAACAAGCAGGGAAAAGCTCTTCACGTCAAGAGTGGAACGGAGGCATTGAGAACCGATTTTTCCATATCGCCGCAAACGCAACCTGACGTTAGTTACTTTGCTGTTTATTATTATTGACGTTAGGTGTCACGCTAGCTTATTTTTATTTTGGCAGCATGAAGAGGAAACGGAAGATGCCTATGTAGCAGGACATTTGGTGCAGATTACGCCGCAAATTGCTGGAACGGTACGCGAAAAGTAATGTTTGAGCGACACCGAGCTGGTCAAAAAGGCGATGTGTTGGATTACGTTGGACGACAGTGATTTTTCAGTTGGCCTATGACCGCGCTCAAAATGAGCTGATTCAGGCCATTCGTCAGAATAAACAGCAGACAGCCGCAATTCGCAAGCAAAGGCACAGTGCTTGTTGAGAAAGGCTGATTTAGGGCGCGCGCGCAAGCTGATTTAAGGCGTAGAGAGTTGCTTTCAGGAACAGACGCGATTTCAGAGAAAGAGATTGAGTCATGCCGTGCCGCCGTAGTGCGAGGCTCAGGCTGCGTTGAAAGCCGTTGAAGCGGCAGAAACTTCTGCTCAGGCCGCTGCTGGAAATAATATTCCGTTGCGCCAGCAACCTGCTGTTCAGACGACCGTCAGCCGCATAAAAAGATGCGTGGCAATGTTGCAACGTACACAAATCCATGCTCCGATAGCGGGGCAGGTTGCCAAGCGCAATGTTCAGGTCCGGACGACGCATTACACAGGGGTTCCCTCGATGGCAGTGGTCCCGCTCGACAATTTATGGGTGGATGCCAATTTTCAAAGAATCTCAATTGCGTAAAATGCGCATTGGTCAATCGGTTGAAATGGTGTCCGACCTTTGTAGCAGTAAAGTAGTTTATCACGGTAAAGTGATGGGCCTGTCGGCAGGAACGGGCAGTGCGTTTTCACTATTGCCAGCACAAAATGCAACGGGTAATTGGATTAAAGTGGTACAACGTGTTCCGAGTTCGTATCAGTCTTGATCCAAGGGGTTGCGTGCTAATCCGTTACGGATGGGGCTGTCAATGACGGTAAAAGTTGATATTTCTGAATCTGGCACAGGAAAAAGGGATGGCTTCTGCAGCGGAAAAAGGCACGGTGCTTCCGGAAACAGACAAAAATGTAGATTGAGCTGTGGCTGATGCTTTAATTGAAAAATATTTGAGAAATATTCAAAATAACGTTTTCAGACGGCCTTTCGGAATAAAAAGGCCAGTCTGAATTTTTTATAGGTAGTTGTCGAATAATGTATGGTTTTGCACCGACAGCAAACCATACATTATTTGAGTAGAATCGGATATGTTTTAAAGGCGTGTCCGGGAAATGGTAGTATAAAATAAACTTATCCTCCTTTGCAGGGGATTCAGGCTAGTATGGGTGACGTTTTCATTAAGTCTTGCTGTGTTTATGGAAGTGCTGGATACGACGATTGCAAATGTGGCGGTGCCTGTAATTGCCGGTGATTTGGGCGCGGCACTCTCAAGGAACATGGGTGATTACTTCGTTTTGCCGTTGCTAATGCGATTTCAGTCCCCTGACGGGCTTTTTTGGCTAAACGTTTCGGTGAGGTGAGGCTGTTTATCGGTTCGGTAATCGGGTTTGTCATTATGTCATGGCTATGCGGAATTGCACCTAATTTTGCAATTACTGGTCTTGTTCGGATATTGCAGGGATTCATTGCCGGACCGATTAATTCCCTTATCTCAAAGTCTGTTGATGGCTTCTTACCCGCTTGAAAAAGAACATTGGCACTGGCACTTTGAGCAGTGACAGTCGTGGTCGCACCTGTGCTCGGACCGATTTTGGGCGGTTGGATTTCGAATAATTGGCATTGGGGCTGGATTTTTCTTTATTAATGTTCCCATCGGTATCGTTTCTGCTGTTATTGCGTGGGAAACAGTTAGGAAACCGGAAACAGAAATTTTCAAAACACCCATTGATTACATCGGCTTGGTATTGATGATAGTTGGTGTGGGTGCATTACAGATGATGCTTGACAGGGGCAAGGAACTGGATTGGTTTGAATCCAATGAAATTATTATTTGAGGAATTACAGCAACAGTCTGCTTAATTTATCTTTATCGTATGGGAATTGGGGGAAAAAGCATCCTGTTGTAGATTTGTCTTTTGTTTAAAGATAGGAATTTTACTATTGGAGTTTTGACGACTTCGCTGGGTTTATGGTGTACATGGGTTACACTAACCCTAGTGCCTTTAGTATTGCAGTCGAATTTGGGTTACACCCAGCCCAACATGGGCGGGGTTAGCAGCTGCGCCAGTGGGATTGTTGCCAATCTTGCTGTCTCGGTTATTGGCGGTTCGGCAATAGGGTGGATATGCGGAATACTGGTTATGACTAGTTTCCTCGTGTTTGCCTTCACTTTTTATTGGCGTACCGATTTTTATGCAGGTATGGATATGAAGAATGTGGTTTGGCCGCAATTTTGGCAGGGACTGGGGTGGCCATGTTCTTTTGCCACTAACGACCATTACATTGTGTCGCATATGAAGGGAGAACAAATTGCTTCCGCCAGTAGCTTATCGAATTTTTGCGGGTATTTATGGGTGGCGTCGGGTTTCGGTCGTTAGTACGATGTGGGAACGTGAAGCTTTGCATCATACCCAGTTAACTGAACAAATTACACCGTATTCCGGAAATGAGTCGATCAAACTGTCGATGGAATGGCACAGTTAGGATCAGGCGAGGAGCAAACATTAAGATCTAATAACAATATCATTACACAACGAGGTTATTATCGGTTCAAATGAGATTTTCTTGGCGAGGTAGTATTTTTGTTTATTGTAATGATAGTTATTATTTGAATTTGACCAAACCACCATTTGGAGGTGTCAGTGACGGAAGACATTAGTGTCTTTATAAGCTAGAGAAGAGGCCGTCTGAAAAGAGTTTTCAGACGAGCCTCTTCGACCCACAAAATGAGATGTGTCCAAGTTCAATAGTAAATCTCTAAAAACATTTGGATCTTTGATAAAGGTAATTTCTCGGATTGTGGGAAAATGGAAATCAATAAGTCGTGATACCCAGAAACGGATACAGCCGGCACGTTGTGCAATGGGGAAATAGATTTTTCTTCTATAGATAAAAGGGCGGATACTCTCGTAACCGCTGATAAAGACGTCCTTCAGGATATATCCAACGCTTGTTCGAAGAACGTGTCCAGTCGTTGACGGCAATTGCCAAATCAGTACATAAAATTACCGTTACATGCATAATAAAAATCAACTAAAACCCGCTACATTTTCACCGTCAAGCAAGACGTTGTCTTTAAATAGATCAGCATGGATAATGCCAGATGGCAAATGATTACCAAGATTGATTGTCTAAATGGGAAATTTCAGTTTTGCAGCAAGTCAGCATCTTCTTTAGCTTAATACCGGTAATAATCGTTTATATGAGTCATGCAAATATCATAACGAGGATTTTTCATTTTCCAGAAATCCTGTCCTGCAATATGCATTTTTGCCAGCATGGCTCCGGTGTGAAAACATTGGAGTGAGTTGGCCAGCTTGTGTCTGATCCTTTCAGGCAAGTCACTAAACAGGCAGGCTTCCCGGATAGTGAAAATCCAACTTGCCGTCTGCGGGAAATGGGAGAAGGGCATGCAACACCATTATTGCTTAAGTGTCTGTTTAAGCGTAGGAAAGAGGCAATTCTTCTTGTTTTCAGAGTCTCAAATATTTGTAAGAACATAACGTCCAGAAGATGTGGTTAGAAAATAATTGCTATTTGTAATCCCTTGAGCGCAATACCTTGGGTGAGATAAATTCTCCCAAATCGTATTGTCTGAGAAATTGGTGAATTTCGTCTTCAGAAACGACTGGTGTAAAACAGACATGGTTTTACAAAGCCTAAAGTTTAGATACTATTTCTCTTTAGTATCTTGGTAAAGTAAAAAGTTCTCAACCAGCTTAATCATATCAAAAATTCATTTTACTAAAATATGGAATTCTTTTTAAAGAGAAAATCTCCGGGCTGAGTATTTGCCATAAAATAAAATTTTTCATCGAAAAATATTTCTTTTGAATAACAGTTATTTTGCGGGATGGGGTAAATTTTTGCGGTTGTTTGACTGACTGGTGGGGTGTGGGAGGGTATAGTTCGGTTCTTCGCTGCGCTGCGGCAGTGTTTCAGGCTGTTAATTATAGCACGAAGCATGGGTTCTTTAACAATACAGATTACCCGATAAGTGTAGGTGCCGAGGCCCCACACTGTTTAGAGAAAGACAAGACGATGTTAGTAGACATTGTTCTGTTGGTTTCTTTGAAGCAGACCAGAAGTTAAAGTTAGAGATTGAACATAAGAGTTTGATCCTGGCTCCAGATTGAACGCTGGCGGCATGCTACACACTGCAAGTCGGACGGCAGCGGGTAGATGCTTGCACTACTGCCGGCAGTGGCGAACGGGTGAGTAACATATCGGAACGTACCGAGCAGTGAGGGGATAACTAATCGAAAGATTAGCTAATACCGCATATATTCTGAGGGAAGAAAGCAGGGGGACGCTTTGGGCCTTGCGCTGTTTGAGCGGCCGATATCTGATTAGCTGGTTGGTGGGGTAAAAGGCCTACCAAGGCGACGATCAGTGGCGGGTCTGAAAGGATGATCCGCCACACTGGGACTGAGACACGGCCCAGACTCCTACGGGAGGCAGCAGTGGGGAATTTTGGACAATGGGGCAGCCTGATCCAGCCATGCCGCGTGTCTGAAGAAGGCCTTCGGGTTGTAAAGGACTTTTGTCCGGGAAGAAAAGCGCGATGTTAGTACCATTGCGTGCTGACGGTACCAGGAAGAATAAGCACCGGCTAACTACGTGCCAGCAGCCGCGGTAATACGTAGGGTGCGAGCGTTAATCAGAATTACTGGGCGTAAAGCGAGCGCAGACGGTTACTTAAGCAGGATGTGAAATCCCCGGGCTCAACCTGGGAACTGCGTTCTGAACTGGGTGGCTAGAGTGTGTCAGAGGGAGGTAGAATTCCACGTGTAGCAGTGAAATGCGTAGAGATGTGGAGGAATACCGATGGCGAAGGCAGCCTCCTGGGATGACACTGACGTTCATGCCCGAAAGCGTGGGTAGCAAACAGGATTAGATACCCTGGTGGTCCACGCCTAAACGATGTCGATTAGCTGTTGGGCAGCTTGATTGCTTGGTAGCGAAAGCTAACGCGTGAAATCGACCGCCTGGGAGTACGGTCGCAAGATTAAAACTCAAAGGAATTGACGGGGACCCGCACAAGCGGTGGATGATGTGGATTAATTCGATGCAACGCGAAGAACCTTACCTGGTCTTGACATGTACGGAACCTTCCGGAGACGGAGGAGTGCCTTCGGGAGCTGTAACACAGGTGCTGCATGGCTGTCGTCAGCTCGTGTCGTGAGATGTTGGGTTAAGTCCCGCAACGAGCGCAACCCTTGTCATTAGTTGCCATCATTTAGTTGGGCACTCTAATGAGACTGCCGGTGACAAGCCGGAGGGAAGGTGGGGATGACGTCAAGTCCTCACGGCCCTTATGACCAGGGCTTCACGTCATACAATGGTCGGTACAGAGGGTAGCCAAAGCCGCGAGGTGGAGCCAATCCCAAAAAACCGATCGTAGTCCGGATTGCACTCTGCACAGCTCAGGTGCATGAAGTCGGAATCGCCTTAGTAATCGCAGGTCAGCATACTGCGGTGAATACGTTCGGGTCTTGTACACACCGCCCGTCACACCATGGGAGTGGGGGATACCAGAAGCAGGTATAGGCTAACCGCAAAGGGGCCGCTTGCCACAGTATGCTTCATGACTGGGGGTGAAATCGTAACAAAGGTAGCCGTAGGGGAACCTGCGGCTGGATCACCTCCTTTCTAGAGAGAAGGGTTTGGGCATCCCACACTTATCAGTAAACTGTAAGATGCGGCAGGAAGGGTTTGTAGCTCAGGTGGTTCAGAGCACACGCTTGATAAGCGTGGGGTCGTGGGTTCAAATCTACCAGACCCACCAGAAGCGCTACGGTCTGCAGGATACGGGGGCATAGCTCAGTTGGTAGAGCACCTGCTTTGCAAGCAGGGGGTCATCAGTTCGATCCCGTTTGCCTCCACCAAATATTTCCCAAATCAAAACAGGGTTTGCAGCGAAAGTGCAGCTTATTTTTGATTTTGCAAAGTAAACTAACAATATTGAACGCATCGATCTTTAACAAATTGGAAAGCCAGAAATCAACAAACAAAGACAATGTGTCTGTTTTTGACGATTGGCCGATGCAAACAGTCGGTTGTCTCCTGAAAAGGAAAGACAGGTACAGTATTTGGGTGATGATTGTATCGACTTAATCCCGAAAGACAAAAGGCGGGATTAAAGACACAACAACAACAAGCTTTATCAGAGTAGAAGTTCAAGTCTGGTGTTCTAGTCAACGGAATGTCGGACGAAGTCAGAGGTTCTTGAAATGATAGAGTCAAGTGAATAAGTGCATCAGGTGGATGCCTTGGCGATGATAGGCGATGAAGGACGTTAAGCCTGCGAAAAGCATCAGGGGGAGCTGGCAATAAAGCTATGATCCGGTGATGTCCGAATGGAAACCCACTGCATTCTGTGCAGTATCCTAAGTTGAATACATAGACTTAGAAAGCGAACCCGGAGAACTGAACCATCTAAAGTACGGAGGAAAGAAATCAACCGAGATTCCGCAAGTAGTGGCGAGCGAGACGCGGAGGAGCCTGTACGTGATAATTGTCGAGATAGAAGAACAAGCTGGGAAGCTTGGCCATAGTGGAGTGATAGTCCCGTATTCAGAGAATCTCAATAGTGGTACTAAAGCGTACGAAAAGTAGGGCGGGACACGTGAAATCCTGTCTGAATATGGGGGACCATCCTCCAAGGCTAAATACTCATCATCGACCGATAGTGAGACCAGTACCGTGAGGGAAAGGCGAAAAAGAACCCCGGGAGAGGAGTGAGAAATAGAACCTGAAACCTGATGCATACAAACGAGTGGGAGCGCCCTTGTGGTGTGACTGCGTACTGCTCTGTATAATGGGTCAACGACTTACATTCAGTAGCAGCTTAACCGGATGGGAGGCGTGAGAAACGCGAGTCTTAATAGGGCGAAGTTGCTGGGTGTGAGACCCGAAACCGAGTGATCTATCCATGGCAGGTTGAAGGTGCCGTAACAGAGTACTGGAGGGACCGAACCCACGCATGTTGCAAAATGCGGGATGGAGCTATGGATAGGGGTGAAAGAGCTAAACAAACTCAGGAGATAGCTGGTTCTCCCCGAAAACTATTTGGGTGGTGCCTCAGAGCAAGACACTGATGGGGGTAGAGCACTGTTATGGCTGGGGGTTGTTGCAGCTTACCAACCCGCATGGCAAACTCAGAATACCATCAAGTGGTTCCTCAGGAGACAGACAGCGGGTGCTAACGTCCGTTGTCAAGGAGGAAACAACCCAGACCGCCAGCTAAGGTCCCAAATGATAGATTAGGTGGTAGAAGCAAGTGGGAAGGCCCAGACAGCCAGGATGTTGGCTTAGAAGCAGCCATCATTTTAAAGAAAAGCGTAATAGCTCACTGGTCGAGTCGTCCTGCGCGGAAGATGTAACGGGGCTCAAATCTATAACCGAAGCTGCGGATGCTAGTTTACTAGCATGGTAGGGGAGCGTTCTGTAGGCCGATGAAGGTGCATTGTAAAGTGTGCTGGAGGTATCAGAAGTGCAGAATGTTGACATGAGTGGCGATACAAAGCGGGTGAAAAGCCCGCTCGCCGAAAAGCAAGGTTTCCTACGCAACGTTCATCGGCGTAGGGTGAGTCGGCCCCTAAGGCGAGGCAGAAATGCGTAGTCGATGGGAAACAGGTTAATATTCCTGTACTTGATTCAAAATGCGATGTGGGGACGGAGAAGGTTAGGTTAGCAAGCTGTTGGAATAGCTTGTTTTAAGCCGGTAGGTGGAAGACTTAGGCAAATCCGGGTCTTCTTAACACCGAGAAGTGATGACGAGTGTCTACGGACATGAAGTAACCGATACCACGCTTCCAGGAAAAGCCACTAAGCTTCAGTTTGAATCAAACCGTACCGCAAACCGACACAGGTGGGCAGGATGAGAATTCTAAGGCGCTTGAGAGAACTCAGGGAGAAGGAACTCGGCAAATTGATACCGTAACTTCGGGAGAAGGTATGCCCTCTAAGGTTAAGGACTTGCTCCGTAAGCCCTGGAGGGTCGCAGAGAATAGGTGGCTGCGACTGTTTATTAAAAACACAGCACTCTGCTAACACGAAAGTGGACGTATGAGGGTGTGACGCCTGCCCGGTGCTGGAAGGTTAATTGAAGATGTGAGAGCATCGGATCGAAGCCCCAGTAAACGGCGGCCGTAACTATAACGGTCCTAAGGTAGCGAAATTCCTTGTCAGGGTAAGTTCCGACCCGCACGAATAGCGTAACGATGGCCACACTGTCTCCTCGAGACTCAGCGAAGTTGAAGTGGTTGTGAAGATGCAATCTACCCGCTGCTAGACGGAAAGACCCCGTGAACCTTTACTGTAGCTTTGCATTGGACTTTGAAGTCACTTGTGTAGGATAGGGTGGGAGGCTTAGAAGCAGAGACGCCAGTCTCTGTGGAGCCGTCCTTGAAATACCACCCTGGTGGCTTTGAGGTTCTAACCCAGACCCGTTATCCGGGTCGGGGACCGTGCATGGTGAGGCAGTTTGACTGGGGCGGTCTCCTCCCAAAAGAGTAACGGAGGAGTTCGAGAGGTTACCTAGGTCCGGTCGGAAATCGGACTGATAGTGCAATGGCAAAAGGTAAGCAACTGCGAGACCGACAAGTCGAGCAGGTGCAACAGGACATAGTGATCCGGTGGTTCTGTATGGAAGGGCCATCGCTCAACGGATAAAAAGGTACTCCGGGGATAACAGGCTGATTCCGCCAGAGTTCATATCGACGGCGGAGTTTTTGGACCTCGATGTCAGCTCATCACATCCTGGGGCTGTAGTCGGTCCCCAAAGGGGTATGGCTGTTCGCCATTTAAAGTGGTACGTGAGCTGGGTTTAAAACGTCGTGAGACAGTTTGGTCCCCTATCTGCAGTGGGCGTTGGAAGTTTGACGAGGGGCTGCTCCTAGTACGAGAAGGACCGGAGTGGACGAACCTCTGGTGTACCGGTTGTCACGCCAGTGGCATCGCCGAGGTAGCTAAGTTCGGAAGAGATAAGCGCTGAAAGCATCTAAGCGCGAAACTCGCCTGAAGATGAGACTTCCCTTGCGGTTTAACGCACTGAAAGAAGTCGTTCGAGACCAGGACGTTGATAGGTGGGGTGTGGAAGCGCGGTAACGCGTGAAGCTAACCCATACTAATTGCTCGTGAGGCTTGACTCTATCATTTGAAGAACTTCAAGATAAAAGCTTGCGACTGATTCAGTCATCACCAAATATATTGATTAAGGCTTTACCGATTTGTACAGTTTAAGTTTGGCGGCCATAGCGAGTTGGTCCCACGCCTTCCCATCCCGAACAGGACCGTGAAACGACTCAGCGCCGATGATGAGTGTGGTTGTTCCATGCGAAAGTAGGTCACTGCCAAACACCCATACCGGACCCCTGATACGAAAAGTATCGGGGTTGTTTATGTGCAGGAGGTGTGGCATGATGCAGAACAAATATGTATTATAAAAGTGTGTTGATTATAAGTTTGGTTGTGGTGATATGGATTGCCGATCTGTTATGATGCTGACTGTTGCGGCGGTTGCCGTGTAGACTTTGATTGGTGACAAGGATAAAGAGATGAAGCACATACTGTTTGGCATTCTGGCATTGATGGCCGTACCGTTGGCGTTGGCGGCGGTCAATATCAATGCGGCGACGGCGACCGAATTGGAGGCGTTGCCGGGCATCAGTCGGCCAAAGCGAAGGCGATGATGGCCTACCGCCAGCAGAACAGCCAGTTCAAAACGGTGGAGGTTTGAAGAAGGTGAAGGGTATCGGCGAGGGTATCTTCTCGAAGCTGAAGGATGAGGGCGTCGGTGGCGCCGCCGGCAACAAAGGCCGTGCCGGCGGTGAAACAACCGTAACCGTCGCCGGCGGGCGCCTGCAGCGGCGGTGCGGGAAAAAGCCGGAACTAGTTGTTCCGGCTTTGATCGCTATGCTACGGCCGGAAAATGGCCGGGTTAACGCAATAGCGCCACCACGGCATATCGTCGAGGGCGCCACGGTTTTTAGCGGGTAGGGGCTGGCCGGAAAGTTGCCGAGCCGGAATGCGTCTGCTGTCCGCTGCCAGCTGCGGTTTGCCCAGCTTCTTTATACGCCAGCTCCATCGCATGGCCAACGATGCTTCAGCATGCACGGGCTTCCGCAAACGCCCGCTGCAGCGTTGGAGACTCGGTAAGAGCCGGCCTACGGCGCTTCGGCTTCGCGAAACTGCCGCGTCAAGAAACAGCTCTTGACT